>Ga0228711_1008979_pt1 | contig 13759 bp, 9 predicted proteins | sample MedpolnodulmetaG_2_FD_177996 | JGI IMG/M metagenome (GOLD analysis project Ga0228711, IMG submission 177996) | Root nodule microbial communities from Medicago polymorpha collected in Santa Monica, California, United States - brown nodules | ecosystem: Host-associated > Plants > Roots > Nodule...
TGCACTCAGAAGCCTCCATTCGATTTTTCAATGAGGCTTTATCACAAATACAAGGAAGCAATGGATGAGTACAACAGTTCTGTTGTAAGGACCACTGTTTATGTTTTTCTTGAATTCCTTTTTTCATATATGTCTAACTGAGTTTGACTCTCTATTTTTCAATTTATTTTGTTTTTAGGTTCTGCCTTCTGTAATAGGAAATCATGATGTATTCATCCTGAGAGAGCTTGTCCAGAGATGGTTAAATCATAAGGTCTTGGTTAGGTGGCTTTCACACTTCTTACACCATCTTGATCGCTTCTTACCAGCACGCGGCCTGCCTACACTCAAAGTAGTTGGGCTTACTTCATTTCGTGATACGGTCTGTTATTGATATCTCTTAATCAATGTTTTTTAGAGCTTAGTCTTGGTATAATCTTATTGATACTCTCTGCCTCAATCATTACTTAATTTATTCTAATACATCAAATTTCGTTATAGGTTTATATGGAAGCAAGGTTTGATGTTATCGAAGCAATGCTTGCTCTCGTAAGTTTGTCCTTAATCAGTGCGATGATAGACTGTGCTTCTGATAATCCGTGTGTAATAATCATGTTTCTTGTTGCAGATTCACCAAGAGCGTGGGAATGAGCAAGTAGATAGGCTGTTGTTAAAAAATATTGTGGATATTTTTGTCGAGATTGATAGGGGAAAGATGGAATGCTATAAAAAGGATTTTGAAATGCACATGTTGAACTCCACTGAAGACTACTACAGATTTAATTCTGCAATCTGGATTCAGGCCAACTCGCGGTCAGATTACATGCAAAATGTATGTCTGTTTATATTAGTCTAACCTAAGGTATCACCACATTTTAGTTTCAAATAAGTTATGTTTAAAAACAACATAATGATGTGGCCAAACTGTCAAATTTGATTGGATGACAGTGTAAAAGTGGTATAATTGTCGTGTATATCCATCTATGAATCACAGACGTGTAGACACCTGTGGCTTTTTTGGAAAATACAAGTAATTGAATTTAACCACATGCTTAGATGTCTGACACGAATGTAACAGTGATAGACAGTATCTATTTGACTCAATTTCAAAACTCTCTGCATCTATATAATTTTAAATGTACATTTATGTATATCACCTTCTTAGTTTTAAATACTCTCTTTTTTTTTTGCCACACTGTTACCAATTTTTATCCCTATACTTGCAGGCTGAGGATTGCCTGAGAATAGACTATCTCAATACTTGCACTCTAGCACTGAGCAGAAACTCATAGAGGTAAGTGTAAATCGGACTTCTTTTTTGTCTTGTTTTCATTTTAAAATTTTTGTTAGATGAAGGATGATAAACTCTCAGATTTTAAACATCATGTATGTGCTTACCTACTACTTGTAAATTGTATCTGGGAATAATATTACTTGTAATAGACTGGAGTAACAGTGTCCCCAAGAATATCATTCCTGGAATTATGATTCTATAACTTTGAAACAAACTCATCTTGTACTGGTTTTTCGTTTACTCCACGTTGCGTAAAACTCATTTACTATTTTCTTGTTATTAGATAGTGCAGAATGAATTGCTGGTAAACCATGCAAATCATTTACTTGATATTGAGTACTGCTGTGCCTTGCTTAGAAATGATGAGGTATTTGCTTTGTTCTACTTTTTTGTTTGATGTATAGATTTTCCATTGCTTAAAAGTTAAAACCCCTCTGTTTCACTATCTTCTTGATTTGCTTTATGCCTAGATGAACGATCTTTCTAGGATTGTTAGACTTTACGAGAAAATACCTAGAGTATTGGATAAAGTTCTGATTCATGTTGTTGATGAATTCAAGCAGGTAGGTTATTTTACGTCATTGCCTATTGCTATCTGTTTTTGGTTAACCTTTATTTAATCTTTCTGAAATGTTGTATTATGATTATCTTCTTGTTTCAGATTATTACAGATGAGGGTACAATTTTAGTTGCATTGGCTGAAGAAGATGCTGCCAATCAGGTTTAGTACATGCTCGATAATCTCACTTTTAGTATTTTATCTTCTGCTTCACACTACCTGAAACTCGGTGTTTACTAATTAGTCGACTGATTGCCATGGTGTTATCCGATAGGCCCAATTAATATTTTATAGGACACAATGTGGCAGTAATACGACATAGCATACATTGGTATAAAACTTTATATATAAACAATAATCTTAAAACAAGAGAGAATCATTATTTAAAAAGTTGGTATTCCCTTGTACATTGGTATAGAAGAGTCATGCAATTTAACATATTATTTCTACTTACACTGGTGCATCTAATTTGCTCCAATTTGGTATTTGTTTCTAATTGCTGACAAGTTTTCATTTTTATTCTCTACAGAAGACCAAAACAGGTGGTTCTGGCTTTCAGGATCAGAATCAAGATCAAGCAAGTCCCTATGCCCGTTTTTAGTTAGTTTTTTATTTTTATTTTGTTAGAATTGCTAGAAAAAGTCTGAAGGTTAATAATGTGAAATTGCAGGGCCTTGTAAAAGAATTCATTGCTCTCCATGATAAGTATATGGCAGATATTCATAATTGCTTTATGAATCGCTTGCCGTTTTTTAAGGTATGTTGAGGCAATGAAGTTATTACGTTGGTTTTCATGTTAATAATTGTATTTCTTTCCAAAAATCCATGTACTGTCACTTGATCATTTGGGAATCCATCACCTCAAAGGAATGAAATGTTTTTCAGGAAATCATGTCTTTTCACTGAATCTATCTATTTTTTCAGGCATTACGTGAAGCATTCGAGGTATTTTGCAATAAAACTGTTGCTGGTAGTTCCACTTCAGAACTGTTGGCATTATTCTGTGATTATATTCTTAAAAAGGGTGGAAGTGGGAAGCTGAGTGATGAAGTGGTTGAAGAAAACCTTGAGAAGGTTGATTTTAACCGTTTAGATATTCTTTGTCAGATTTTACGTCACTATGCTTTGTTTATGCTCAAGTTGTTTAATTTCTACAGGCACTCCAGCTGCTTTCATATACTAGTGACAAGGATCACTTTGCAGAATTTTTCAGGTCAAATTTTAAACTCATTTTTTGTATTAGGTTTTATATTATTTTTTAGCTTCTGCTGAATTTTTTTATATTTACAGTTGGAAGCTTCACCAAAGACTACTTTTCAACAAGGGGGCTAGGAAACATGGGAACTATATTGTGAAAAGGTTGAAGCAGGAATATGGCAACTTGTTCACAAAAAAAATTGAGAAGATGGTTAGTTCTTTGTTGCGAGGCTAATTAACGTCAGCCATATTTTTTTCTTTCCAATTATCGAATTTGAGGATTCACTCTAAATATGCATTTCAGATCAACGACATGACATTGTCTAAGGACAATCAGATGAAATTTCAGGGACATCTAGCTGAGAACTCACATGTAAATCATGGAATTGACTTGACAGTTACCCTTCTTACAACAGGATATTGGCCCAACTTTAAACATTTTGATCTCACTCTGCCCCCAGAAATGGTAGGATAATATTACCAGCTGAAGTTATTCAAGTTTCCATCAGTGGTTGTCTGATGTAGGCAAATATTATCTAGCATGCTAATATAATCAATTGTTTGTTTCAGAAAAAGTGTGTGGATGTTTTTGAAGGCTTTTATAAAACAAAGACAGAACATAACAAAAAACTTACATGGGTTTACTCACTGGGTACTTGCAATGTCACTGGCACGTTTGAAAATCAAACTATTCAGTTAATTGTCTCAACACATCAGATAATTTGCTTCTTGAGACTAATTATCTCCTGTTATGCTGATTATTGTGACATTGAAATGTTTGAAAATTGTCTTTACAGGCTGCCGCCCTCCTACTATTCAACGCTGCTGATAAGTTGAGTTATTCTGAGATTAGTTCTCAGCTGAAATTGCCCGAGGAAGACCTTCATAAATTACTTCATTCTCGGTCAAGTGAAAAATATCAGATACTTGTGAAAAAGCCTAGCAGTCAAAAAATATCCTCAAACGACTGTTTTGAGTTCAATTCCAAATATACTTCTAAAAATGATAAGATAAAGGTTTGTATTTACTTTTCAACCATTGTTAGATTTAGAAACTTTGTTATCCCGGTTCAATCGTTTTTTCCTGTTAATAATTTTTTTTTTAATTTTGTTGACCGTAGCTCATTCTACCACCTGTTTATGAAAGGAAGACGGTTGTTGAAAATGTTGATAAAGACAGGAAAAATGCTGTGGATTTAGCGATTGTACGCATTATGAAGAGCAGGAAAGTTTTGAGCCTCCAACAATTGTTTGCGGAGTGTGATGAGCAGTTGGGCCGAATTTTTAAGGTGAAAAATTTCTTCAATCAATTTATTGTTGTCTATGCAAGTGAAGTTTTGATGCAGAAAACATTTTTCAGTTAGCTAAACGTTTTCTTTACATTTTAATTTGCCATTTTTGGAATTGGATTTATAGCCTGATATCAAATTAATCAAGAAGCGGATTGAGGATCTGATAGAGCGGGAGTACCTAGAGAGGGACAAAGATGATTCAAATACCTTCAGGTATCTGCCAGAGGCAATGGATTGATAATCTCATCACTTGGGGCTACCTGGAGAGGGATAAAAATGAACCAAACACCTATCAGGTCTATCAGGTGGAGTTATGAAAGGTACTAATGTACAGAATGGTGCAATGGATACCGTCTGAATTTGATTTTTAAGCTACCAATATTACATGCTACTGTGAATAATACTGTAAATGGTCGGTTACTTAAATCAGTGATTGGAGAATCTTGGTACGATTTTATGTGTCCATATAAATATAGAGCAAATAAATGAATACGGTATGGTCATCGACATTTTAGTTCTTGGAGGTGCCTGCATAGTGGAAGAGCTTCCAATGTTACATTACATACTACTGTAAATAATACATTGTTATATCATAATCTGATTAAATTCTTAACCTCTGTCGCTTTCCTCCTTAACTTCACTCCATCCATCAAACCATTCTCATATCCACTAAACATGTTCAATTCAACTTCAATGTTTCTCGGTACTTTGGTCAAAGCAAGTCTACTTATTTCAGTTTTACACACTCGCTTTGTCCCAAAATGAGTTATTTAGATGATTGTTCTACATATGTCAATGTATAATTTTGACCTTTAATATAGATTGATATTTTGAAATTGATCATTTGTCCATTACCAATTAACCAGGATGAGTTGTTATTGATTACTTGATATTCTTGTTTAATACCACTCCATAAAGACGAGAAGATATGATGTTGAATTGTATTCCCATTTCTAAGAACTCTGCTTCTAACATTCTTTTCCCAATCTTATTTTGAGTGAATCATGTCCCAACCTTGCTTGAGGTTAGCATCTTCATTGAGACATATAAGAGATCTAATCCCCAAACATCCTTCAAAAGGTGCAGAAACCTTTTTCCAAGCAACTGTAAAAAGCTTCTTTTTAGATATATCTCCACTCAAAATGAATTTTTTTATCCAGTGCTCCAAAGTTTTTAGAATAGAGACTAGACAGGAATACACAGATAAGCTATGAATAAGCATGCTATGAATCATAGTTCGGTGTCACAATATTACATGTCACAAGATTATCTATGTAGATTCTGAATAAATTTCTCATCTATGTAGTGCTATCTACTGTGCTAGAAACTGTCACCAACTCTTTTTTAATGGAGTTATATTCATTAATCAAAATTGAATAAACGTTAGTTTTTAAAATGAAATATCACGATCCAGTTAACAAAATGAAACAGCTAGCACAATGAATTCAAAAGATCGAAATACGGCCAACAATTTTAAAATTAGGGTCATGTTCGTTTGTGTCCTAAGAACATAGTTAAGTAATAAAAAATAGTAGGTCAAACACAAAATCATAAAAAAATACAAGAAAGGTGTCTAGCGTGAATCGATGTGAGGTCTATGAAATTCAGTTATGTATTAAGTAGTTCTACATTTTTCTATTTAACACGGAACTGAATTTCATGGACCTTAATTCAATTCACGCTAGACACTTTTTCTCTTATTTTTTTAATATTAATATTATATGTCAATAAAAAAAATCTATTACAGTAGTAGCGCCAAATCTAATTTTATTTCCACTTAATTTCCGCCAAGTCCATGAACCCTATTCCTATATATATTCTTCAGCTCCACAAACGAATTACCCCCGGCCAAAGGAGAGTGGTTCGTCTAAATCTCCTTTATTGGTTATGCATGGGAATGTGAAATATGCAAAATTTTGATGTTGGAATTGAAATTTCGTGACGAAATGGAATTTATATTTGGGAAGACTGTGACAACAAGTCAATAGCAATGTATACTAGCTTTGGAGGGACCATACGAATCTAGTTGCAAAAATACTATTGATGATGTACCACTAGAAAATATTGAATCAAAATGATGGGGTTATCTCTGAAAAATAACCAATCAAGAAAGAAAATAAAGGTTTCACCATATATAGGTGAGAAAGTTACAAAGGTAAGACTAAGGTTGAGATTGCAACAACTATCAAAAACACATTTTAGCGATTAGTTCAAGCAGGGGAAGGTCATGGTGAAATTGAGAAGGCTGGAATTGCAACAACATCTAATGCCCATGGACAATATTCAGTGCGTGATTGTGTTACCATATTGAAAAGTGTGAAGGAGGAAGAACTTTTGAATGGTCAACAATTTAGCTATGTTTTGGAGATGCTTCAAGATGAAAATAATAAAATCTTACTGATGTCCTTAAAAGATTCTATGAATGCTTTGGTAGAGTGGACTCTATACAGGTATGAGTGAAACAAATATTAGTGACAAAAAAACTATATATCTAGTACCAAGTTAAGGTTTAACTTTTTATGTTTATGCATTTGAACTACTTTAATGATTATGTATTCAAATGTGTTTCGTTGTTTTCAAATTATCTTAAAGATGTCTTCTAATCAAATCAACAAGCATTGGAGAAAAGTTAAAAAAAGAAAATGCGGATTTTATAAGATATATTATGCTAGATCGCTTATGATTATCACATGAAATATTTAATGAAGCAAGGTAGTACATTTTTTTATTCTCATTGATGGACTTGGGTTCGAGAAACTCTTAACACTCTAGGCGAAAGTTATAACATGTTTAGGATGGAATCTCATGTCACATCGAAACTTAAAAAATTATTGGTGAGTAAAGGATGATTATGTCCATCTAAAGAAATGACATAATTAGAGGCATTGATGTTTCTTCAGCGTTGTGCATATAGTGAGACTAATCGAAATGTTCAAAATAAATTCAGAATATCAGGAGAAACTGAGAGTAGAAAGTCTGGGGAAGTTTTGAAAATTTTACGTTTATTAGGAAAGTAAATTGTAAGGCCTCCATATTTTAGCTTTGCGGAAATTCCAAGATAAAAAATGATTGTAGGTATTGGCCTCATTTTGAAGGATGCATTGGTACAATAGATGGAACACATATTCCTTATGTGATATGCAACCATTTTCACTAATCAAACAACAAAAGATCATAGTTGCAACAACAACACTCCACAACTTTATTCAAATATGTGGAGTTGAAGATGAAGAGTTTAATAAATGTGATGATATCTCTAAATATATGATTGAGCGTAATGAATGAAGAAATATAAATGAAGAAATCGGTTTATATAATCTAAAAAGTGTACAAGATGGAGGCTACATGAAGTTAGAAATCAAATAAGAGTTGCATTGATGGAGAGTAGAAATGTTTGAATTTGCGATGATTTATGTTTTTTTTTCAAACAATATGATTTATATTTTTAATTTGACAAACTCTTTTGACATTATCTATGTTATTTTTTAAGCTTCCTTAAATTATTTCTCCTTTTTAAATATTTAACAAGTCCTTTTATATGATTTTTTGGAAGAAAAAAAAATCCTTTTATATGATAATATGAATTTGTATTCATGTTATACAAAATTAACGTCATTGAGTAAATATAGTATTTCTAAGAAAATATCTTTTATATTTTAAACATTTTTTATTTATTATGTTAATTCATGATAAATTCAAAATTTTGTTCAATATTTTACCAAACAACTTTTAACTTAAAAATATATTTTAAATTAAAAAAAATAAAGCATACTAAACAACTTTAACTTCTTTCTTAAAACTATATTTTTAACTTTGTTTTACAAGTAGCTATTAGACAGTGGAAAAGCTAGATCATACAATTAGACCCCTTAAAAAAAGTATTAGACATTTTTTTGTAGGAAAAAAAAAATCATACTTATTTGAAACTGTCACCATTTTTCTACTTCCAGTATCACATTTAGGGTTGACAATGAACCGAACCAACTCGAAAATGGTTTGAGATTCGATTCGATAATTGATTTGTTGAACTTGGTTCATGAACCTAATGAGTCAAACTTAAATTTAAAATTAAGCTCGTTAAATAAATGAGTTGAACTTGAGTTAAGTATGGTTTGACTCATTTGGTTCATGAACCAGCCCAATATATATATATGTGTGTGTGTGTGTTTTCCCTCAAAAATATATATGTATATGTATGTGTGTTTATATAATATGTAATTTATTACCAGCTTCTTCTAATAACTATGTACTTTTTCACAAGAATTATTACAAATTTGATTAAAAATTAACGAACATTATAATAAAAGAGAGAGGAAAAAATGAAGCGAATAGTTTATGCAGGCTTTTAAACAAACGTATACTCTAAAATAGTCCCACGTCGGGGAGTTTACAAAATATTAGAGAGAGCAGTATATATATACACACACACAGAAGAGAAGTTCATCACAACTACAATGTAAAAGCTATACATGTAGTATATGGATTGTGTTACAGTAGTAAAAGCTATGTACGCTTCATAGTTTTATTAAAGTTATTTTTTTTTTTAATTTGTCAAAGACATATATTTTTGACAAAAAAAAGTTTGTGAAATATGCAATTGGAGTAAACGAGTTGAATCTAACGAACCGAACCAAACTGTTCGTGAACTTTAAATAAGCCGAACTCGAGCTAAAAAAAGGTTCGTTTCGAACTCGAGTCGAGTTTCGAGCTGAACCAATTCTTATCGAGTCGAGTCGAGCTCAGACAGGTTCGACTCGACTCGGCTCATTTCCAGCCCTAGTCACCTTCCATATGAAATTTCTCAAACACTTCAAAATATCTTTGAGCAATGAAACTGACCATGAATAAAACTCAAATGTTGTAAATTAACATGCTTTTGAATCACTAACCTCACTAATTGAACCTCCGAGTCATAAATAACAAAAAAAGCTTTCTATGCAGATAGTTTCACCTTTATTCTGTGTAAAAGATGACTTGCTTTTGGATTCCCTTTGAAAGTTGGCACCCCCATGTAAATGAAAGGCAGAGAACCAATATTAAGTTCAACAGATTAACAATCTGAGTTGGTCTTGAATTTGAATTTTGACATTGTTATTGGTCTACAGATGAAGCATTTTGGAGTCTTTGGAAGTAGAGCTATAATATTTGAATTGAATTCAGGCAAATCCAAACAGTTGTAAAAAATTTCAGCATAACTTTAACAATATCTTGAACAATCGCTCAAAATGTTTGATAGAAAAATGTTACAAAACCACCAGGGCCTGGTGCATTATCTTTGTTTAAATCCTATTTATTTTTAAATTTGTAAAAAACATGCTCACAAAACGTGCTGTTAAATTTAGTATTGGTCATTTTAATACTATTTTTTAGTTGTGAACCAAGAATCTTTGCGCTCAGTTACAGAGAATTAGTCAAGAATTATGATTAAGTCATAAGAGATTCTTTACCGATGTCGTTGCTAAACCAACACACTCTAGCATCCACTTTGATTCATTATGGCGTAAGTGAATGCTAGAGTGTGTTGGTAGCGACATCAGTTTTGATTAATGGTATCCTTACTAATGTGTTTTCTATGGAAATGGGATTGTGTCAAGGTGATCCTTATCGGTTGCCGAGTTGATCTAGTTAGGATGAGCTGATAGGGGAGAGGCTTAGAAGTGGAGGTGGAGGGGAGGATGAGTTGGCTGAGTTACATTGCGTTTTGCTTTCTAACATTGTTTTGCTACAAAAGGTGTTGGAGATTCTAATACTTGTGTCAGTTGTTGTAGTTTGGAGGAATTAGCTGAGCATTTGTTTTTGGGTTGTAATTATGTTGACGGTATATATGGTATCTCATTTGGAATTGGATATTTATTTCATTGATTGACCCCCTTCATTTATCATATCATTTTATTCAATTTAGTCAGACGAGAGGATTTTCAAAATATGTTTGGTCTTTGTTAAATTAATTTAGGTTTGCCTGTGTTTGAGTAATAAAAAAAGAAAGGAACAACAAAATATTTAATCATAAGGAAGAAACAAGTGCAACATTTGTTAGACAAAATTAAGCTCATTTCGTTTTGGTGGTTGAAAGAGAAAAAAAAAATGCAACTTTTGCTTTGCTTTTTCAGACAAAAATTAAGCTCGTTCCATTGGTGTGTTTGAGTCTCGAAATGTAGTTTTTCTTTTTGTTTTGTTTGTGACGGATTAGTAACTACTCCCTCCGTCCCATATTAGATGACCTAGTTGACTTCGATATATGTACCAATGCATATGTTTTATCTTTGATATCTTCAATTCTCTACTAAAAAAATTATGAAAATTTAATATTTTAAAAATATTCATCGAGACGAATCCAACAACATATTACATGATATTATTTATCTCTTTGAATTAATAGAAAAATATGGTTTAAGTTAATAATGTATATTTGAAATAAGTAGAATGTCTTGTTTTGTTGTAAAAAATGAAAGGAAAAAGAAAAGATAATTAATATAGACAACAAATTAAAACGTCAATCATGAATTAAGGCAAAAAAAAGAAAGAGATGATTTAAGCAAGCAATAAATGAGTTATTAAACTCCTAAAAAAAAGGAGTTATTAATCAAATCAAATTCAAATCAAAAGCGGGAAAGCGCAAAACGAGAAAGTAGAAGAATTCAGAAAAGTTAGTTAGGGTTTCGTCTCCCTCTCCCTCTCCCTCTCCGTCGCTTATTCCCAATTCAACACCATGAGTGGAATCGTCCCAGATATGTTCGCTGCCATGTTGAAATCTCTCGAGTACTTGAGAATTTACCGTGCCATACATAATAGGCGTCCGTCTGAGAGCGTTGCGCCTGGATTTAAAGCATATAACTTTGTGGTCGCCAACGAAGAGGGTTGCTCCGATATGATTGATCAACTTGAACACAGAGTATACTGGCTTCTTACTACCATGGTCAAGGAGATTCTTGATCCGGAACCTGTTGGTGCTGATATTGTTGTTCCGGAACCTAACTCTTCTTCGATTGGTGGTAGTGATGCTGCTAATGTTGTCCCCGCACCTTACTCCAACGGCTCTCTGAGTGCTGCTGCTGTGATCATTGGATTGGGATGGATGGTTCTGGCTTTGGCAGCCAATCGCCCTTACGAGGTAATTGATAATTGTTTCGGATCCTGGCTTTTGTTTTTTCTTGCTGTATGCTATGTTATAATATGATCTTTCGTTCTTTTTTGTAACATTTTCCCATGAAATGATTACAACAGGACTACCAGATGAATGAAGAATGAAGTGCAACCTGATGACTGATCTTTTCCCATGAAAGATCATCTCAATCTCAAGGGGATCATTTCAACATTCTTTTACATTCTTGATTGATTGTCAAGCATATACTAGTATTTGACTCCTGTCTGTAATAACTAATACAGTATTAGACTCTCCATATTAGCTACTAATGTTTTGCATTCTAAATTCTTAACATTACAGGAAGTGTATAAACTGAAAGTGGATGAGAAACTCAAATTTATATGCTGTGTATTTGTTAGAGAAATTAATCTGGCATTTCATAGTCCCGGTTTTAAAAAATCGGATTAAGAGTTGTGTCTGATGATGAAATTCAATATTCATCCTCTAATTTTTCCGATTCTCGTATTTAGGTATGACAATGCTTATTTTGATGTCCTGTCTGAATTTCTCTAGCTATTGTGTTTGAAATGATTGATTATAGTTTGTTGTGATACTTGTCCAAAGACAACTACTATCTACATTATTTATATGTTTCTTGTTTAAACTTAAATAGTCTCCTTCACTTTTTCTCTTTATACTCTCTACTTGGGTTATAGTTAACTTTGTTTACTGTATTTGAGAGTTTGGCTTGATGTTTGAATTCAAATTAGGTTACAATCATCTTTAAAGTTTTCATGAGAAGTTCTTTAGTTGTTTAATTGTTTTGTTTAGGAAGATGATACTCAAAGCAGAGCTTGAGTGTCCTAATTGGCCTTAAGAATTAGGACAAAGCAGAGCTTGAGTGTTCTTTAGTTCTTTAATTGTTTTGTATAGGAAGATGATACTAAAAGAGTTTTGGGACTGAAGAGAAACAAAGTGAGTTCTTTAAACGGAGTCGTCGGGTTATGGAGATAGGTATTCATAAGCTGAATTTGAAATCAGGTTGTGTTACTACTTTGCTTAAATTCAATGATCTTAAGAATCCTCCTTGTCCTTCAAAGGAAAAGCTTCAAATTGCAACATATCAAACTGTTTCAATGTTGCAGGACAATTACCCTAAAATGGTGGCAAAAAATGTAAGTTATTTACACACCATCATATTGCTTTACTTGTTTTTTTGTTTTCTTTTTTATTGTTTAGGTTTATACTCATACATACACCCTGAACACGATACCGACACTTTCACGCAGATGCTGGTAATAGTTTATTGTTTAGGTTCTTAACTTTTTTTGGATGCTTTGGTGCTTCTAGGAAAGAAATTGTTTTCCACTTCCACTCCTTTTCCTCACTGTTCTAACATAAATTATGCTCTTAAGCTCAATATCTGCTCCAGAGCAGGGGCATATGTTGTACGCTGCGCTGCTAATCTGCTATTGGCACAACTTGACGTGCAACTGATACCCTGATTTTTGGGCATCTTCTGTAATTGTGGATGGCCCTTCATTCATATTGCGGCTTATGTGACCTAGGATTAGTTGCCTTTTTTTTTATTGCCTCGTGTTGCAGCAGTTAGAAACCACGACCTATAGGTCCTTTCGTTCATTGGTAACTGCTGTTTACGGTCATTGCCGTCTCATTTTGTGCTACAAGTTGTGAAACAGAATCAGTCATTCTGCCGCATGAAACATTGGTGGCTCTTGGTGCTGGGTGCGTGCGTGTAGAGAGCCTGGTGTATGAACGCATAGGCTCCGCAGGATTTTTGCAAATAAGGATGTGGTCTGCAGGTGCAGTGCTGTGTTTTTTCTTTTCTTTTCAGTAGCATGTGATGGATCAGTTCTGGTTTTCTGCATAGCATGGCTCGGATTATGGCGGAACAAATAGAAATAATTATAGCTACATATAGTGTAACTGATCTCAAATTTATCTATATGATGTGTCCCAGCCAGGAATGGCCCACATTAGGCCCACGGTGTGCATCTCCAATTAACCTTTTTTTCAAGTGCTTCAAATCCTTGCACATTCTTATGAAGGACTTCAAGTGCTTCAAGTCCTTGCACATTCTTATGAAAGACTCCTTCCTTTGCATTTACTACAAAGAAGGCTTTGTCTAAGGATTCCAGCAACGTACACGATGATATCTTCTTGTCTCCCTGCGCCTGGACTTTGGCAATCATTTAGAGGGTTTGTTTCATTAGCTGAATAGATTTGTTTCTCTGTTGCCTTCGTTTTTGGGTCCTGGTGAGAGGAGTTCTTGGAACCCTTGCCTTTTGTCTTCTGATAGACCATCTCTGACAATGTTTTTTGGATATGTCATGT
>Ga0228711_1008981_pt1 | contig 13759 bp, 9 predicted proteins | sample MedpolnodulmetaG_2_FD_177996 | JGI IMG/M metagenome (GOLD analysis project Ga0228711, IMG submission 177996) | Root nodule microbial communities from Medicago polymorpha collected in Santa Monica, California, United States - brown nodules | ecosystem: Host-associated > Plants > Roots > Nodule...
CTCTAGTTGTATATCAAGTGTTCAACCAAACAACTATTTCTTTGTAATATTTGTTTATTATAAGTCTCTTGCTTGTGTGCTTGAGCATAGAAAGTCTCTTGCTTGTGTGCTTGAGCATAGAAAGTCTCTTGCTTGTGTGCTTGAGCATAGAAAGTCTCTTGCTTGTGTTCTTAAGAAATTGTAATCTTGTGTGATTATAGTGAAAAAATCTCTTGTTAGTGACAAGGGGACCATACTACTTCTGGATTATGGAAGGAACCCAGATCATTGCTTGTGTCTCTTTCTTCTCTCTCTATCTCTTTTATATCTGCCGAATTTAACTCTGAATATTGCTTCAGGTTCTGAACTCTATCAGAAGCTGGACTTTGGACTTAGTTTAAAACAATAAAAAAACTAACACAATTCAACCCTCCCTTCTTGTGTTTTTCTCACATTTAGTTGGTATCAGAGTGTCTGGTTTTGTTGTTCTATTCCTAGCACTTAACAGTGTAATAGAAAAGATCCTGAGAAAAACATGTCTACTAGTGGTGATGAAGCTGCTGATTCTAGAGATTCCAGAAATGTATCATATGACTATGGTACAGATGATAAGCAATCTGGCTCTTACAACCCACTTATGTTTAATGGTGATCCTAAAACATTTTCTTGGTGGAAAAGTAAAATGTACAGTCACATCATTGGTATAGCTGAAGAACTTCAGGACATCATTGAAAATGGTGTTGATCTTACACTAGACGAAGAAGGTGTAGTTGTTGATAGAAAGAAACACATTGTTGCTCAGAAAACACTTTACAAGAAACATCACAAAGTCAAAGGACTTATTGTTGCTGCTTTACCTCAATGGAAGAAATTATGTTCCCAAGTTTCAAGACAACTTACATAGAAACAAACACCTAAAAATGCGAAAAAAAGGCGTTTCAGCACCCGAAAGGCAGGCCCATGCACCCCGGGGATGAAACCGAGTGCCTCGAGCATGGAGCAACCAAGCACATGCGCCCGGAGCAGGGAGCAACCAGGCACATGCGCCTGACGCATGGAATGGTGCTCCTGGCGCATGGAGGCGATTCAGATGTGAGGCACATGTGCCTCAGGGATGCTATGTGCCCCTCGAGCATGCTGCCTTGCTGAAAAAGTAGCAATTTTGTGACGTTTTTGCCCCTTAAGCCCGCGATGTTAGCCCAAGTTAAGGTGGAAACTTTCCCTATAAATATTGTCTTCCTCATTCATAATTTCTCGGTCAGAACTGGAGCAGTTCAAGAGGAAGACGATTCTAGGAGCTTCAGGAGGAGTTTCTCTATCTTCTCCTTGTTTGTCTTGGGTATTTTTTAATTTTTTTTGTAATTTGTGTTTAGTTACCATGTGTAACTAACTCTATCTTCTCCTTGAAGGAATATGGTGTTGGATGATTTGAAAGAGTTTCAGATATTGAGTTTTGTGAAATGGGAAAAATGAGTGATTGTTTCTACTCTAAAAGGATGTAGCAGCAGCTAACTGCCACTGGTACACGCAAGTTAACACACGTTGGGTACCAGGCGGATGTTAACTACCGCAAGTACCAACGCAAGTTAACTTACACTGGATACCAAGCAGAAATTAACTGTCGTTGAGGTTAATGCTAGAAAGTCGGGATGGGAATGAGCAAAAATGAAGCATAGAAGAGTAATATTCTATTATCTTTCCTAAAAAAATAGTAATATTCTATTATCTAACACAAGGCTCTTCTTAACTTGTATCCTCTTTGGGCTTTAGGAACTCTCATTGGTAGTGGCCAACCGTCAATAGTAATACCATATCATGAATTTTTATTTTATTTTTCTATTTTGGGTCCAAAAACTAACGTAAAAATTGCTGAGTATACATTTTAATCACAAAAAAGTTTAACATGCATTATACATACCAAGATAGAGAGCGATCAGTTTCCATCAGTTTGATACAGCAGTTCCTCTATTTTTATGTTTCATCTGAAGCTACTAAAATTAAGCTAAAAGTTTGTTTTTACTAATAAATGCTCAATGGAAGCTCGTTCTAGAAAATGCAGTCTTAATTATCATAAAATTTAAAGACCCAATTCAACTTCTCATACACTTCTATGATCCATAACAAATTGAAGAAACTCAATTCAACTTCTCCTTGCTTGTCACTCGGCAAAAATAATATAAGAGAAACTGTAAGATGAGAAGAAAGAAAGTAAGTAAAAAAAACTGCATAATGTAAGAAAAAGGCACTATAATATAAGTAGACCAAACATTGAGCCAGAAATATTCATCCAAAAAATGATTAGCATGGTCAGTAACAGAAGACTTTTTCTTCCCACACTCACACAAGGAGTCAAGACCCTCAATACTCTCCTCAAAAGAATCCACAATTAATTAACTCCAAATTAAATTGAAACAGAGGAAATAAATTGAGGAGATACAACATAAATGGGAAGCACACACGATTTACATGTTAGTCGATTCCTATAAAAGCAAATGGAAATATATTAAGAATACAGTGTACTTCAATCTCATACAACAATCAAGAAAACTGAAAAGACAAACCAGAAAGTAGCAACACATCAATCCTAAACGTTAGAAAAGAAAAAGGAAATTCTTAAAAATACATTCCAATGTATTAACCCAACAGCGTACAAATGAAAATAACTACACCATGTTTGCCCTAAAAACCGAAGTCTTGATTTTTATTAGCGACGCAATAACATCTGTCATATTAATTCTTGCTTCAGGTGAATATTCACAACAATTCAAAGCTAAACCAAAAATAGATGACATATGAGTCAATATATCATCAGTTTCTTCCCCAATTTGTTGGACTAAATTTGAATCCAAGACCTGCATAATTGAATTAGGTAATGATCCATTGATCCATGTTTTCAAACTTAGTTCTGCAACAAACATATCATCTGTTGGCTTTCTTCTGGTGAAGATTTCCATTAGCATAATCCTATAGCTGTACACATCTCCTTTGACAGAAACAATTCCTTTAGATCCATACTCTGCATTTAAATACTAGTTATTAATAGTTATCAAATATTCTAAAAAACAAGGCTTAGATCCATACTATGTACACAATAATTACTGACATAACATGTTGATTGCATATGTGTGTTGTAGATGTCTTTTGCTAACAAAATCAAATAGATTGGTTGGGACCGAAATCATAAAGAAGAAAATGTTAAGAAGTATAAGAGAAGAAATTACCTGGTGCAAGGTATCCAATAGTTGCCAAAGTTTGTGTATGAGTTTTAGAATGTCCTTCATCCATGAGCTTGGCAATACCGAAATCACTAACATGTGCAACCATATTTTCATCCAACAAGACATTAGAAGGCTTTAGATCGCAATGAACCACAGGTATTGAAGAACCGTGATGGAGATACTCCAATGCGGATGCAACATCTATCATTATATTTAACCTTTGCAAGAAATTTAAACAGCAATTATTTGTATATAACCATTTGTCTACACTTCCATTTGACATGAACTCCATCACCAATGATTTGAAATCAAGACTTCGATGTCGTAGATTTCTCATTGCATTGCATTCTACATCAAAACTCTTTGATTTTGCCTCAGATTGTAAATCAATTACTTTAACTGCAATCATCTCACCATTAGGAAGCTTCCCCTGATACACAGAACCAAAGCTCCCCCTTCCAAGTAATTTGCTCTCATCGAATCCATTTGTTGCTTCCACAAGTTCATAATATGATATTCTTCTTGGAGCTCCTAATGTTGATAAACCCCTTTCAAAAGTATTTTCAACATTTTTTCTTCTGAGTTTAAAACATATGATGCATGCAACAACCAAAATGGCTGACACAACTATGGGAAGTATGAATTTGAGTATTATCTTCATTGTCATTGACATTTTCTTATCTTGTTTACCACAAGGTGGTACTTGGAGGCGAGGATTTCCGCAAAGTGCAAAATTATGCATAAAAGAATGAGCTGTCAAATTTTGGAAAGATCCACCATAAGGAATCTCTCCTTGTAATCTATTGTATGAGAAGTTGATGTTGTGAAGGTACAAAAGTGATTCTAAGGATTTTGGAATAACACCAGTTAGCATATTTCGAGACAAGTCCAAGGAGATCAAGCTTACCATTTCATCAAGTGATGTGGGAATTGATCCATACAGTTTGTTATCGGCTAAGGAGAGATTCTGTAAAAATTTTAAGGAACTGATGGTTTCAGGAATGATGCTTGAAATATGATTTCTAGATAGATCTAATAATGTAATTGCTCTCAAATTTGCAATCTCAGGTGGAAGATTACCACTGAAACCATTAGACGACAAATTTAACTTTAAGATATATGTGAGACTCCAAAGAGACGAAGGAATCCTAGAGTTAAAATTGTTAGATCCTATGTTCAAATTTCTAAGAAAAGTCATATTTCCCAAACATGGTGACAAAACACCAGATAGCTTATTATTTTGTAGATATAACTCACTCAACCTCTCAATTCCACAAAGCTCTTCAATAAATGATCCTTGTAGTCCATTGTTGCTAAGATCCAAATACTAAAGTTTTTGTAATCCTTTTAATGTAACCGGTATTGGTCCATTTATATTATTCCCAGGTAGAGAAAGTTGTAGCAAGTTGCTCATGTTTCCAACTTCTAGGGGAATACTACCATCAATTCCACTTAAATCCATGTCAAAATAAGTTGAAGTTATGTTTCCAATTGACTTAGGAAGATTTGATGATATAGGATTTCTTGATAGGTCTAGAATTTTCAAATATCTACAATTTGTCAAGGAAGTAAAGAATTGAAGAGGATCATCGATTGTCAAATTGTTGAAACTTATGATAAACGAATCGAGGAACCTTAAATTTCAAAAAGCATTATTGGGTAGAGTTCCACTAAATTCATTGTCAACCGCTTCAAATTGAACGAGATTAGAAGAGTTGAAAATACTACTTGGAATATTTCCAACAAATTTGTTATGATTCAAGTGTAATTTTTGCAGGTTAGGAAGGAATCCCGTATTTGATGGGATTGTGCCTGAGAGACTATTTCGTTCAACCTCCAAATGTGTCAACGATGACATGTTGAAGATTTTGGAATGAATAGTTCCAGTTAAGTTATTAACAGACAATATTAGAAGCTCAAGTTTATCAAGATAGACAATCTCCTCGGGTATCGAACCTGAAAATGGATATTCATGGTAGACTAGTGGTCATTCTTAAGAATATTAAGTTTCATAAAAGGAAACAAATAGCTAAAATTACTCTATTGGTCCTTAATCTTACTTTCAAAAAAAATTCCTTAACATATTTCATGCACTAATTGCTCCTTTTTTTTTCTACAACATATTTGCGTTATATTCATGCACAAAAAATGAATGTGTAGATTGTCTCTTTTAAGACTTTGACACACTTAAATTTCACATTGTAGACTCCAAATATCTTCTAAAAATCAATGTTTTATAACATGAAAACTTCGGAAAACATACAAATTTAACTAGCATACTCGAAAGCGACTCCAAATTCACTATCATACATTCTTAAACTATCTTTAAAAAAATACATTCTTAGACTGGTGAATTACGGATGACATGGTCTGTTGTTGGGCGGGCCCAGCCCAAAACAATTGCCCCAAACCCTTACCTAAGGTAATGTACTTGCAAAACTACAATAGGGTTTGTATTGTATTGGTCATGCCTTCATAAGGCTATCAAGGGTTGTATTTATAGCCCTCTATGGGCCTGATTTATGATTACCTAAGCAGTAAATAATAGGGATATTTATGTATTTAGGCCGAGCTCTAGAGGCTTCTAGAAGCTAGATTAAGGCGGCACCCTGGGAGGGGCGCGCCTTGGGCCTTAAAGCCCTTCTGGGAGGGTCTATATTCCCTTTTGAAGGTTTCTTAAGTCCTTAGGAATATATTGGTGGTCCAAGTAAGCATATGAAAATGTTTTTCTCGGACCATAGCAGTGAGATCAGGGTAGACTTCCATTATTTTGGACATAATTTATTTTGAATTTTTAATTCTATTCTTTTAAGGGTTAATTTTTTACAGAATGCTTTTCATATTAAAGAGTATTTTCAATTAAGATAATTTTTTATCAAGATTAAGAGCATATCATTCTAAGAGAAAAAGATAAAATTCATTAAAAGTAAATAAATGCTTTTAAATGTAAATATGCATCTTATTTCAGGTAAATGTATCGAGATAAAAAATGGAGCATACCTGTGAAAAAGTTTGAACCTAAGCCTAAGGCTCTCAACGATGTGGAGTTACCAATTGATCATGGAATGCTTCCTTCAAAACGATTGTTGTCTAAAGAAAAAACTTCAAGTTGAGGAAGCTGATTGAAAAAATCATTTGGTAGACTTCCATTTAAATTGTTATCATTAAATATGATAGCCCTCAAAGAAGTCATGTTGTTAAGCAATGGAATTTTACCTGCACGTGTGTAACATTAATATCACATTTAATATTTATTAGTTAGTACAAGACATAAATTTTTTATATATATAAACCATTATTTACACTTGAATAGCAAGCGGGCAACAAGCTGCGCCGCTAGACCTTTTTGGATAGCAAAACCAATCCTCGGACTAGAATTTCTGGGTTTGTAGTCTTGCTTAGTATTGGGCTCATAGAAGGTTTAGTCTGATTCGATCTTGGATGTGTGTTTCTCCCTTCGATCTGTTTTTGTAAGTCTATACTCGTATAGTGTTCTGGTCCTGCTGCTCTATGTGTTGTTTGGTGGGTCGTTGTTTTGGTGTTCTCTGGTTTTATATCAGTAAGTTTGTGGCTTGGTTAGCAGGTTTATAGCTTACTGTTTTTGTAGCTTTTATTTTGTTACTTTCTGTTTCACTCTTGAGTGAGGTGTGGTTGTATATACCTGTGTCAGCGTTGTCTTATACTCCTTATTCGATATCTAGGAGGTACATCTTGTGCTTTGGGTATTGGTATTAATAGTATTTTGCAGTTAAAAAAATGATTTTTTATTTATTTTTATTATTATTATTATTATTATTATTATTATTATTATTATTAGCGAAAAATGTATCCGTCTTTCTGCTCTTTTTATTACGTTAACGTTTGAAATTATAAACAATATTTTTTTATAGAATCAAACTAATCATGTTTATCTATTTGAATGACATCAACAATATAACAAAAAAATATAATCTAAAATTCTATCTTTTTAATGACACCAACGACAATTATTGCTATAGTCCTTCATAAAAAACAATTATTGTTATAGAAAAATAGTTTAAATGTATAATTGAGATAATGAAAAGGTCAATTCAAAATCTTCTAATTTCTTTATGGGAAATGCTAACCGGTGCCCCCGGGGCACTGGTTAAGGATACTAAAAAGGAAAATTATATAGTAATTATTGCATTGAAAACTGTGTAATTAATCCATAAATAAGTCAACAAAGTTTCATTTTATGGTAATAAATTCCTTTTTTTGTATGCTTAACCAGTGTCCGGGAGCACCGGTTAGCATGACCCTTTCTTTATATATAACTGACGAAAATATATATTTGGTTTAACTCCTGTCAATTCTTCTATCTTCTATCATCTTATACATTATAGAGAAATAAATGCAGTATAATAAAATGTCAATGTTGTCAATGGAAATATCTTACCCTCCAAATTGTTGTCAACAAGAGATAAATTTTGAAGTTTGGACATGTTCATGATGCCTCCTGGTATGGGTCCTTTGTTGAAACTATTGAATGAAAGATCTAATCCCACCAACTCTTCACATTGATGCCAAATAGTCGGTATGTCACCAGAAAGATCATTATGACTAAGATCAAAAATTCTAAGATTTGGAAGCCCGTGACAAATATTTGACGGAAGATTGCCGGACAAATTATTATCCCTAAGATACAAATTTTGCAATATTGAGTTGTTGAATTTGAATATGGATGATTTGCTTCCTGAAAACTGGTTATTGTGAAGGTACAAGAATTGCAGCCGTGTAAGATCACCCGATATCCATTTTGAAATTTCTCCTTTAATTGAACAATGAAACAATAAATATAAAGACTTAATTAGGATAGTTCAAACATTTGATTAAAATAAATACTCCCTTCGTTAATATTTATTTTTTATTATATTATTTACTGTTTGTTATTTTTTTTTCTAATTTTTTTAATTTAAGTCATTGATGAATTGTAATTTTATAAAATATGTAAGGTTCAGGATTAAAACCTCATACATCACCCAAAAAAAAATGCAAACTAATTTATTTTTCTAATTGTACCCTCTAATTAATAATAATGTTAAATATGTTTTTTACCCTTATAAATATATCAACTTTTCGTTGTAGTCCATCTAAAAAATTTGTTAGACTTTTAGTCCCTCAAAAAAATTTATCACTATTTTTTGTCTCCATTTTTTAGTCAACTCATGTCTAGCATTCATATCTTTTAGGCTTTTGACTCCCTAAGTATCACAATCTTGCGACTTTGAATCCATATAAAAACAATAACAAATCAACCTCCTAAGTTTACTCCATTTTGCACTGCTTGGCCCCCAGAACCAATTTTGACTAGGTTAATGCATACGTGGCACCCAAAACACTTTATTTATTAAGCTTAATTGCAGTTTTGACCCACGAAGTATCAATCTTAGGGGGCCAAAACTGCAATTAAGTCTATTTTTTAATGAAATTTCCATAAATGTGAAGAATATTATGACAATCTCTAGCAAAAATAATTAGAATTTTTTAACAAAATAAATTAAATATGAATATTTAAGCGCCAAAAACATTAAAAAAATCATATTTAATAAGAGTACCCATGGGGCACTCGTTATTTATCATCTTTATTAATGTGCGAAATATGGTCAAATGTGTAACAATTATTGTTGCATTGAAGGAATAATAAATCATATATTGAGATTCTAGAATCACAAATAGTTGGAAACAACGAAGTACACCCTCCGGTTATTATTATAAGTAAAAAAAATTATTTTAGATTAATTTAATAAATGATGCACGTGGTTTATAATGTAAACCAATACATCATTTATTAAATAAATCTAAAATATAGATTTTTTTCTTATAACAGTGATCGGTTGGTGTATCTCAAATATGACACATAATAATATTAGGCTAGGAGTACCTGAAAAGTAGTTAGAAGATAAACCAATATATTCAAGGGAAGACAAGTTTGAAATTGTTTGAGGTATAGGTCCATGCATCTTGTTCTGACCAATTTCAAAAAATATCAACTCACGAAGATAACCAATAGATTGGGGGATAAAACCACTAAAATTGTTTGCACCAAGACTCAAATATTGAAGTCGTGGTGATAAGTCCCCCAACGCTTCAGGAATTCCTCCAACAAATCAGTTATAGTTTAAATCAAGAGACTTTAATCGGCGCAACCGACATATTTCTTTGGGAAACTGACCACCAAAGTTATTGCGGGAGATGTCAAGTATAACAAGAAAAGACAGATTCCCCAACTTTGAGGAAATTGTACCACTAAGACCCATGTTTCGGAGAATCAAACTGTGGACTCTATTATGTCTCTCATCACAAGTGACACCAACCCAACTGCATACAGAAGAGGAGATTGACCAGTTATTAGCCAACATATCATAGGGGTCTGAAGTAACGAGGGATTTGAATGCGAGAAGAGCAGATTGATCTGTGGAGATGTTTTTGGTATTGGCATGAGCTAAGTATGCCACGAAACAATGCATTGAGAACCAGAAAAGAAAGAGATTGGTTAATAGACTGACCATTTTTTTCGTAGTGTGTGGATGTTAGACAAGGCAAGGACTGATCAGTAAATATATTGGTTTACAAATTGATTTTCCTGCGCTATTATTAATACTACTAACGTTTAATGACATTGGTGGCTGGCAGTGGTTTAAATCTTCCACTTGGTACCTTTGACTTTTGAGCTTGATGTTTTCGATATAAGAAAGTTGATTACTACCTAATTGTCTTCGTTACCCTTCCTTAATCCCATAAAATCACTAATATGAATGACTATTTCGTCATTTTCTTAAGTTATTGTCCAAGGTAATTAATTAGTTGGATTGGTTGTTCAATGTATGGCTATTTCGTCATCTTCAGTCCAAGGTAATTAATTAGTTGGATTGGATGTTCAATGTTAGTATAATAATTACATTACCCTACTCAAGGTTGACTATGATTTTCATTTGGGACCCAATGAAAAAACATTTAATGGCAACCACATGGATTCTCGGCATGCACAAGTGAGTTTAAAACATTACTCCATTTTTATACGTCAAATGCTAACTTGTGCCCTCAATGGCAAGGAACTTATTAAAGAAATGCTTTCTCTCGTTATTATTATAAGCAAAAATCTAATTTTTAGGTTCATTGAATAAGTGATGTATACGTATGAAAAGTCGTGCATTCAACTTCTTAAAAGTTAATATATTATGTTTTTCAAAGCAAGGTTGCTCTTTTTGGGTTGCTTAACATGTGTCCTTAGGACATAAGTTAACATGACCCATTTTATATATATACTTCATCCGTTTCTAATTATAAGTAAAGTTTATTTTTTAAGTTCATTCAATTAATTATGTATGTGGTTCATAATATGGACCACATACATTATTAATTGAATGAACCTAAAAAGTCAATTTTGCTTATAATTAGTAATGGAGAGAATATAAAAAAATAAAAAAAATTTAACTGCTCTAAGTTTTCGGCAGATATATGAGTTTTTTTTTTTTGAAGAATCGTAGATATATGTGTTATTTTTTGTTTTTTACAAATTACTTCTTCCATCCTAAAATGTAAGCAAAAAAAAACTCACTTTGTTTGTCCTGTTATGAAATTATATACAAAGCATTGCAAGATATTGTACAACATAGAAAAGTAGAGAGAAAAGGATAAAGGGAGAACAAGAGAGTATATTGTATTACTTCACAAGTGTGTCATTATATTGCAATATAGGTCCTATTTATAGGACACATGTAGGTAAATGGAAGATCACATTACAATCCACTCACTAGTGGGAGTTACAATCATATGGAAGGTTAAGGGATGAACATCCTATAGTGGAAGTTACAATCATATGGGAGTTACAATCATATGGAAGGTTAAGGGATGGACATCCACTAATAGGTATATTCATAACACTCCCTCTGGAATGTCTATCAAGGATATGCCTCATTAAAACCTTACTAAGAAAAAACCCAATGAGAAAATCTTAGTGAAGGAAAAAGAGTACAACATCCTTTTGTGTCATAATCTGCCTCGTTAAAAACCTTACCAGGAAAACCTAGTGGGATAAAACCATGGTTAAGGGAAAAGAGTGCAGAACACATTTTTGTCTCCCCATTATAAAGACAACGAAGAAGTTTAAATAATCTTTTATAATAGATACTCAAATCTTGGCGGTGACTGTGTAGAAAGATATGATTTATGTTCATACTCTTCTCCAAATTAGCGGCTCTTGAGATATCTTCATATTGAGTTGTTTGAAAGAACCTCCTTTTAAAATTAGAATACCGCAAGTTTCTTGTATGTATAAAATCATAATCTTTAATAAAGAGCATTCTCCACTTGCTAACATTTTCAAACCATCAGATGATACTGTTGTTTCTTTAAGATACAAATTATATGCTTGACTTTGCTGCAATATCTGACCAATTCAAATTGTTCATAATTTTCTTGACGACGTGATCTTTACTCACATCAAGTGACATCACAATCATTATATTACATAATCAACTAGATTTGTTCATATCAACCTTTATATAACAAATTTTAAAATCTCATCAGGAGTTCTAATAATATTTATACGATTATCATAAAATTGATTATAAGAAATTCATTTCCATATCCTTAAAATTGAAAAATGATGTCATCTTTTCAATAACTTTGATAGTATGTCTTACGCAAATGAAAACCTTCAGGGCTTTTAATATAATCATCACTATCAAGTGAGCCATACAAATATATTGTAGCACATCTTTTATATAATTTGAGTCTTTCATGTGCTACTGAACTCAATCATGTATGAAAAAGTTCTTGAATTCACTTCAGGTGAATATGTGTCAAAAGAATATGAATCTTAAAAATAAATGATAGACAGTTTTACCAATTCACTTCAGGTGAACATATCAAACTCTATATATATGTATTTTACCATTCTAATTGTCATTTCGTGCGAAAAATCATACATATCTAATTAACTTCACATCTTCGAGTGTGTGGATTACAGGTCCAAAAAATTCAGCTTTACAAAGTGAGTTTGATTTCACTGGAATTGTCTCTTTCCATCTGCAGATATTTTCTTTTTCTATAATCTTTAATAGACCTGAATTCATGATCCTCATTATTACTTATCACATATAGCGCTATATTATATCCAAAAACACGTCGACGTTGACTTTACTTTGGTTCCATCTCATTTCATTGAGATCTTTCATTCATGATATAATTTATTAATATTTCATAAGTTTCAGGTACCTGATCAGTTCTTCTGGAACTGAAAAAATCAATTATGTCATAAAACTCTTTTAGAGTTTTTGTATCCTTGTTTAGGTTATCTTTCCTTTAAGCTCCTTCTTATTCAAGGATTTTAATATTTGGAACCGATTGATCTATCATGCTTCAGGCATGATTGAGACTCATTTGCAATATTAGATTATCCGACATGAAAATCTATTTCGTTTGGAGCATTAGCAGTTGATATTTGATTTATTTACCTTTGCAAACGAGTTATATATTGAGGATCAAGACGAGACAATAATATTTTCTTTCATATAATTTATTTGAACTTCAGGTTTACATTTTCAACTGCTTATTATCTCTCCCCTTAATATTGGAAATATTAATCAATTAATTGATAATTAGCCTACTGGGTTGTAAATAAGTTGACTCAGCATAATTAATGATAGATGGAGATTCATATCAAATATATTTTTCCAGTATTCTTTCAATATTTATCTTAGTGCATTATATTGGATTAATTGTGATATACACAACACATCCAAATAGAGTTTATAAGACATGATCTCATAAGCAAACTAGAGTTTATAAGGTATGATATGATAAGTATCAATTATACAATTAACTTTAGACGTCTAAAGAATGGATCTTCAAGTCCATTTTTATGAGCATATGCTATCAGATGTTCACTGTTAATTTCAATTAAAGAATGATACTTATCAAATGCTTTCTGAAAAATTCAGAAAATAAACTCTTAGTCAAATTGTTGACCCAATAATCTCACAAATTAGTTTCTGCAACATAATAGATCCGGGATAACCCAACCCTTGCCAACGATTTGTAAACTTCTGGTTTACAATAATATGTGCTTCTATTGCACTAATAATATGTAAACTTCATATTTACAATAATATGTGCTTCCATTGCACTAATATACGTGCAGTCAAATCAAAGACAGAAATAACTTTTCCACTACACTTATTTTCTCTAGATATAGATATTTAATATCTTCACTTTTTTTTTAATATGATATCCATTTAGCTGACTATCTTAAAACTCAATGAATTTGTATGAGACTTAATATAATTCAATCTCAATGTGTAACTTTGTTCCTTCATGTAACAATTGATAAGTGTCAAAAAGGAGTTAAATAGACTGTATATTTTAGGCACTTTGATTACTTGGTTTGCAAGTTATCCTGCGAAAAGCTCAAAAATACTGAAGAATCATTCAATTATGCTTTTCACATCTAACGCCAACTCTTTGTAGGAAAATACACGCCTGGACACTCTAGAAGCAAGAAAACATGAAGAAATGCAAAGGACAACTTTTCGAAGATC
>Ga0228711_1008990_pt1 | contig 13745 bp, 4 predicted proteins | sample MedpolnodulmetaG_2_FD_177996 | JGI IMG/M metagenome (GOLD analysis project Ga0228711, IMG submission 177996) | Root nodule microbial communities from Medicago polymorpha collected in Santa Monica, California, United States - brown nodules | ecosystem: Host-associated > Plants > Roots > Nodule...
CTTTACACAAACTTCAAGCAAGTTGTCAAGAATCATGGGGAAAGTATATGGAATTATGTCCAGGTATAAGAGTTTATCTTTTTAACATGGCTATTAGATGTTAATGACACTGAGTTTTTGGTTACATAGAACTCAAAAGGAAATCAAAAGGAAAAAATTATGTGTGAAAGTTTACATGAATTTTTAGCTGTTTGGTATAAGAGAAGAACAGTGATTTTCTACTGTTATAGAGTACATCTATGGTCGTTTTATTGAGATATGATGATCTAAATTTCAAGCACGGTAATTATATTTAAAAAAAAATTAAAATAAAGATAAAGATATTGCTTTTAAACTTTGTATTGTGATTTTGACTATTAATATTTAATCATGATTGTAGACATTGGATCATTAAAAATATTCGAATTTAGTTATATGTATTTTAAGTCATACAAATGATGGTTGGTTGATAGTGTAATTATTTTACACATACAATAATCTTGACATGGAACTCATTTTTCATAGTTTATTTGATTGTTAAATGGCTATTAGATGTTAATGACACTGAGTTTTTTTAGGGTAAATTTATTATTCCTGAGAAAGGATGGAAAGGTGTTTTTTCTCGAATTAATTATGCATGGAGACGTTTTAAGCGTCATATCAAGAGGGAACATTATTTGAAATATTCAACCTTAAAGGATAGATTAAAGCACAGGCCTGAAGAAGTACCAGAACCTCATTTCAGGAGATTGCTGATATTTTGGGACAATGCTATTATCCAAGTAAATGTGTACATACTTTAAGTTACTATAGTAAAGATACGATTTGGTGGCAAAGTATCTTCTTTTTATATTCTTTAATTTTTTTTCCCTCCTAAATTGCAGGACATAAGCAAGAAAAATGTTGTCAATAGGGCTAAGCAAAAGTATATGCATCGAATGGGGCCAAAATTTTTTGCTATGATTCGACAAAAATTGGTAAAGTATTCATATTTATTTGTGTCATTGTTGTATATAAAACAACAAATTTTCCTAACCAATATTTGCTATTTTATTTTCAATCTCTTACCAATAAAGCGTGCAAAGAAGGATGATGGAGAAGAAGTCACCCAAGCAGAAATGTTTATTGAAACACGTCAGCCTCTAAAAGGAAAAATAGATGAAGAAACAGAAGCAGTTATTGTATGCTTTTTCTTCTTATTATTCTAATTATTCTTATTATATACTTTTAACAATATACACTTTTTTATCCTTACAATTGATTTTTATGTTCTTTATGTCAGTTCAAACTTCAAGATTCAATCCAAAATTGCAATCAGCCTCCAGACCAAGCGTTTCAATCTTTGTTTGGGAAAGAAAAGCCTGGTAGACTTCGTTGTTTTGGAAGAACAGCTACACCAACGATGTTAAAGAAAAATGAAGAAATTGCCAACATTAAGAAACACTATGAAGGTGAAATGACTAGCATGAAGGAGAGGATGGAAGCATATGAGTCATTGACGAAGAAGAGGATGGAAGCATATGAGTCACTTCTAAAATGTGTATTAAAGCAACAAAATCCAAATTTAAGTGAAGATGATGTAGATAACATGACGGGACATGCTTTGGGCATTGCAAATAGTGCAGCACGCCATTCATCTACATCAACCCATGTTCCAGAAAAGGTATGATATATTAGTTTGATTTACTTGATTTTAAGACTGGATAATTTTTTAGTAAAAGAAAGGTAAAATACATTACTTAATAGAAAAGTAATGTTTGCGGGCTGACAATGTTTTAGCTGAATTTTAGAAACTTTATACATCTATTTGCTTACTTAGGTGATGAATAATTTTGTGCATGATAATATGAGTTGTCTTGAATACGCATTAGATGAGTATTAGAGGAATGATGTGAGTTAGTGGAGATTTGATTTATTTATGTTGTGTTCTTTTTGCATTGGTACAATTTATGTTATTCTGATATTAAAACGAGCTAATGTATTTCTTATGGTCTTTGGAACATGTGTAGCTATAATACTCACATCATTTTAGTCTCTTTAATATTTTGCATTATGTTCTATATCAAATTAAAAGATGTAAAAACATTTATTTCTTTATTACATCTTTATTTTTTTGTTACAGTTCGGACCCGAAGATTATCCTCAAGAGGAATGAAGCTAGTGGAATGCATGTAATACGTGTTTTGTGCTTTGAAAGTGCGAGATTGGGTTATATTTTGTTTTTTGGAATGAAAAACTTGGTAGTTTTTTCTTTTGGAAGACAATTGGTTATTATTATTGGTGAACCATGAATAGGTCTTTTGTGGATGTTTCATGATTTTGATAAAGACGACTTTGCCTTTCCTTTATTAAAGATATATTTTAAGGCTCTATTTTGTTATTTTATGTTCCCTTATTTTAAAGATTATTAACTATGTTTATTTATTTTATGCAATATACAAAAATATGGAACAAAATTAAATATACAACGTTGTGGTTTAAATATATCGACAACGCGTGTTTTCAAAAGTTTAGGCAATGCATAAGTAGTATATATATATATATATATATATATATATATATATATATATATATCATTAAAGGAAATATAACCGTGGTTTGATATTTAGGAAATATTTAAATGACAATAGCCATAGTTACAGAAGCGTGGTCTATACCAAATCTAAAAAAAACTGTGGTTTCTACTAAACCAGAGAACCCTGCCCTATTTGTGTATCTGAAACCACAGATTTTATATTTTTGTGGGCAAAGTAAAAAAACCGTGCCCTCAGAGAATAGGCCACGGACGCATATCCCACACTTCAAAAACAGTGGCTGAACCGTGGTCAAAGGCTTACGCCACGGATTATTCAGTTATGGCTACTCTTTTTGATGTGTGGTCCAAATTCAAAAATGTTGTAGTGACCCCAACGATGATGTGGTAGTTGCTTCTGTTTCAGCATGCTCCTAGCCATATTCATTTTACTTCAGTTCCTTCTCTCAACAAGACTATCATGATGGGGAGTGTATGCTGTTATCTTGCTCTTTGTAGAAAACTTCAAAATCCTTGGAGGTGTACTCTATTCCACCAACTGTTCTCAGGACTTCGATATTCTTACCACTTTGCTTCTTTGCAAGTGTTTTGAATACATTAAGGCATCACTCAGCATTAATCAAATACAACCAAAACATTGTAGAACGCGGTATTGAATATTCAACTACTACTCTCAAGGATTTTTAAGTGATTTATGTGATTTTTAAAGTTCACATTCAATACGTAGTTGTATTGAACATTTAAGGATGTTTTTTTCTCTCCAGAAGAAGGACATGACATGACTGGAATGCATGTAGCAATATTTCTTTTTGAAAAACGTAGTCACATGTTTCTCTATGTATCTATGTATGTATGTATGTATATGCATGCTACTCAAAATATTTCTTTTATATCTATATCAATTTATCAACTATTTTAAACTTCTTAATATGCACAAATTTGTATATGATAGAAAAATCCCTTAAATATTTGCTTTGATTAGAGGATTTATGTTTAGTTTGCAATTTTGAATTTTGAATATGAACTATAAATATTATGAAATTAATTGCATAATCTAAGAATAAAAAAGTAAATTGGTTTTAAAATCTATTCGCTCCCCTTTGAATCAAATATATAAGAAAGTTATCCATGTTTAAGTTCCACTAACCTTATTGTTTATCTAGAATAGAATAAATTGAAGTACTATTGTAATATATGGTCAAATAATGTTTCCCTTCTTTATCAAAACGTAGCAGTACTTAATCTATATTTGTTGGTTAGTTTATAAAGATACTCCCTTCTTTGTTTTTTTTTTTTTTTTTAAATAAAACCAACCCCTTCTTTCGATTGTTCAGCCATGCTATTTTTAAATTTTGAAACTTGGGTCCCAATTAATAAATTGTGGCGTTGAATATACTTTTTCAAGCAAAAGGAGTTCATGGAGAAGTATGCTTTCTTGATTCGATTTTCTTAGTTATGTGGCTTTTGCATTTCTCAACACTAACTCATTTATTTATTTTCTATGTGGGTTTATCAATTTCAGGTACAAGCAGGTTTAGAATTTCAGGGTTAGAATTTGTTGAAAACTGTGGTGGTGTTATTTCCATTTTCCATCACTTTGTATTTACTTGTAAAGAAAATAGGACTTTCAACGTATGCAGACTAATGATCTGTAAACGTTAGAGAGGTTTATAGTTGTAGGGTTTAGGGGATAAAATCAAAATAGGTAGGTTTTATAGGAATTTCATAGTGACAATTTTTTTTACAAATGGATCATTTATTGTGGAACGAGGGAAGTATCATACTACAAGTTGGTGATATAAAGGTACGCCCGACCCTTAGCAAGCGCAAGGTAAGCTACGACGTCAGGTTTTGAAATTTTAGAAGCCTTAAACTCTTTTTAATATAGCATCCAAAAGTGTTAATTATATATAATAAAATATAAAAAATCAATAGACATCTTGTAATGTTTTGGTGGTAAAATAGAATTCACTTGGGTATTTAGTCTTGAAGTTCAATCCCGAACATTTGTGTGAATCTGAACCAAATATAAAAGTTTCATTTACATACACAGCTATTAGATCATTACAATTTTTTTTATCAAATTTACAATTGAATATGCATTTCAAAGTTATTTATGAATGTAGAAAACTACTATATACCTTGAATTTTTCATTATTTATTTTCATTAACAACACAAATTAAATCCATTAAATAATTAGTATTTTTTTCTATTGTTTTAAGTTTAATCATGCATGCTAGTACTTATTTGCTACTATTTTTTCCGATATTAGTACTAGTTTTTCACTATTTAGATAGCAAAGACACTTTTTTAAGCAACAATAACCAATATACTTAAGATCCATTTTGCACTAAACAAAGTGATGATTCTTTTTAAGTTTTTGACATTTCTTTTTATTATGAACTCAATTTAATATTAAAACAATTAGTGGTTAGTGAAGTACAACATAACTTAGTTAGTTCCTCTCATACAAACTTATTTTTACTTATATGAACTAGCGAAAAGACGCGCACTCACGTATTCGTCTTTCTGCTTTTTTAATTGCGCTAACGCCTGTATATTATCAACAATATTTTATCGAAATTTGAGTGTAAATTACAAACAATATTTTATATAATTTTTTTATATAGATTAAAATTATAAGTATGGATATTTGTGACTTTCAAATGTAACAAACTCAACAAATTATATTTATCTTTCTGTATTGACAACAATAATATAACAAATATAATAAAAATTCTTATCTTTTTTAATAACAGCAACAATATACCATTATTATAGAAAAATATATTTAAGGGTATAATTGAAATAAAAAAAACATCTCAAAAGAGCCAAAACATGCTATTTTCTTTGTTTATAGTATAAATGACTATTTTTGATGTTATTTACAACGTAAATAGATGATTACTATATTTTAGAAAATCTTGTTTTTCTATTGGAAGTCTGTTTTTAATATTTGAACATGGCCATCGATTTTATCGGAACGACCCTGATCAAAGGACTACAAACATGTGATACTTTATTGGATCCCTGATACTCAAAGGTATTTATGTCATGGAATAAGACCATCTTCATTTATAAAAACAAATGAAGGTAATCGTTGAGAAAAAGATAAAAACAATAAAATAGGTGGTGAGTCATATCATTAAATATATCTCATCATCATCAACTATTTTTAAATTTTACTGTGTCATTGATTAAAGAAATGGAAATAATCTTAACTCCCACGTGGATATACATACCATTCATTGCAAATGGATTGGATGATATAAATGCAAACCTTCACGTTTTCATATTGTTCATGCACAGTGGTACTTAATTTTATGCATATATTATTGTTTGTAGGCCAATGTTAAACCACCAGAATCATTGAAAGGGTAGACTGTCACTGTTCCGTCATGTGGGTGAAAACCAAATTTCAAGTAAATTTCAACATTTATGGTTCTTTTAATTTCTCAACTGGTCATTTGGTGAAAACCAATATTTTGCAGCTATTTAATTTACGTTATACTGATGATGTGTCAAACCTCATGTCGGTACCAAAAAAAAAAACTCATGTCGGTAGCATGTATTGGGCCGCATGACTCCATTGGGTCACTTATGACAATGAGTTCTCCTCTTTAGCCAAATGGTTTTACTCATTCCCAAATAAAATGACCAAAATGCCCCTACACATGTTAACTCACACTAGTGTTAAATTTTCGTGAGTTAACTCACGCAGCGATTTACACAGGATTTACACTAGCGTGAGTTAACTCACGCTGAGATTTACACTAACGTGAGTTAACTCATGCTGAGAGTGAATGAGATTTGCACTAGTGTAAGTTAACTCACGCTGGGGCATTTTGGTCATTTCACTTGGGAATGAGCAAAACCATTTGGGTAAAGAGCAGTACTCTGACAATTTCAATGCACCTTCTGCTCGAATATATTATTTTTTAATTATTTTTTAAAGAATTATTTAATTAATATATTTCAACATTGTTATACACGAGCAAATATCTTTACAATAACTAGCGGTATTGTTTTCTGCTCTTTTTATTACACTAATACATATAAATTATGAACAATGGTGTTTACGAAAAAAAGTTCTCTTAAAAATGAAATTTTGATTTTGATTATATATATATATATATATATATATATATATATATATATATATATTGTACATTCATATTGTAATAAACTATACTTATTTTTTCAAAGACACAAACAATATAACAAATATAATATAAATTCTCATCTTTTTTAATGACGACATTTCTATTTCGATAATTAATTATTTTAATTAACCGATAGGAATTCAATGTGAGTGGATGTTTGGAGGATTCATTAACGTAATAATAAGAAACCAATAAGAAACCCTAATTGATTATTATCATATATAAGGCTATGGTTTTCAATATATCGCACACACATATTCTCTACTCTCCCTCATCTGAAGAGAATTTGAGGTATAACGAGTGTCGATTGAGAAAAAATCAAATTAGTCGCCGCTAATTTTTCTCATGTTTATCATATCATACCAGAGTTGATTTCCATCATGGATCTAGGTATTCCTAATACCTTTAATCTATATCTTTGATTGATCAAACATGTTGCAGATTTGATCATATTCATGCTCAATGTTTTATTTGTTTCCTCTGATTATTATTTTTTGTTTTGTATTGAGCATGTCCTATGAAATTGATTTTTATTTAGGCCTAATTCTAACAAGTTGTATTAGAGAGGACCTTCGCGTTTGATTTATTAGGATATAATTTGAGTAGTGCAATTATTAAACACACAATAGGAAGAAGAAGTTGACACAAAAGTGAGCTGCATGTGCCCATCAATCTGTTGGCCTTATTTTCTCGGCAAAGTATCACTTTTGATCCTTAAGTTCGACAAAAATATCATGTTAGACTTTTAAGTTTGTTAAGTTTCAAATAAAATTTTTCAAATTTTTAAGTTTTAAATAGGTCTTTAAAAAGGTAATAAAGACCTATTTAAAACTTTAAAAACTTAAAGAACTAACATGATATTTTTGTCAAACTTAAATGAAAAAAAATGTATTTGGCTTTTTTTTTCTCTCTTTATATACACATGCTACTTGTTGATGAACTAGAGCTTAGAACACAATTATAAGAGAGAATGAATTGTTCTAGAAATAATAGGAAATAGTGAACAAGAGTGTGCAACAAAGAAATTGAACAAGAACAAAAACAAAATCGCTCACCAATCTCACTTGGTACTCTCTCACGCTTACTTTCACTTCCTTCCATGTTTTTTTTAATGGCCTTGATCCTTTTTTTTACTAAAAAACAATCCATGCTGATATAGTACGTAGGACTTTTTCAAATGGAAGGAATATTCATCGTTTTCTTTTAAAGTTTGAGATTTTCCAAAATTTATGCAGTGGCCTTATTACCCCTTGTATCTTTTTATATTTTCTGTTCTTTTCATTTTGTTTGTATTTTTCGGGAAAGAAATTAATGAATTGAGAGTCTAATTTGGTGTTGGTGCAGGTTCAACTTGCCGGAAATTATATGTCAAAGGAAGTTGTATACGAAAACATACATATAAGCTGCATTTGGATTCTATCTCAAAGTTAGATGCAAATCAGCATATATTTCTCTAACACTTTTGTTCCACATGAAATGGTGAACCAACAACACCTTCAATGTTCTCATCAAATGACGAGGAATCATTATCGCTCCAGAGATCTAGTTTGGTTAGAACACCCGTACGTGACTATGTTTTTATTTCGTTCTTCTAAAACTTCCAAACGCTTTTTCTCTATCATGTATTTGATAGTGTCACCTAGTACATAAAACTTGTCTATCATGCATTTTTTTACACAATCAATTAGTGAGAAAGTAACACGAAATAGTGTTTCAAAATTATAATATATTCATCATAAAGTCTTTAGTGTAATGTGTGTGTGTTTTATAGGTGTATCAACTTAAAGCCTTTATGACGAATATATTATAAGTTTGAATACACTATTTCGTGTTACTCTACTCACTAATTGATTGTGTAAAAATCTGTTAGATAGACAAGTTTTCTGTCTTAGTTGACATTATCAAATATATGAAAGAGCTTAAAAACGTTTTTGGAAGTTCTAGAAAAACAAAACAAATCATAGTCACATACAGATGTGGTTCTGACCAAACCAAACCACTGTAACGATTATGATTCCTCATCATTTGACGAGGGTGTTGTTGGTCACCATTTCATGTGGAATTGCATAAGTGTTAGGGAAATATATGTTGATTTGGATCCAATGACAGGATTAAAAGGGACTTCTAGTTAAAATTATGGCTGAGATTCAAAAATTTAAACTATTTGTTGTCAAAAACAATGTCATATATTTGGAGATTCTATCCTTGACATTAACATCATTACTCAGGTAAGGACTATTGCCATTATTACAATGACAAATTTTATTTTATTTTTGTTGTTGTTATCATCTTAAAATAAGTCTTTTTTATTTTGGGGTTTTTTGGATACGTATCATTTACCATTATATTTAATATTAATCTTAATTATTTTATAGTTGGGTGAAGACTACAACTTGAGCATAAAGGAACTTGCGAAGAACCTACGCATGACAGCATTGAAGTTTATGTCATCATAATAATAACATGAACATGAGCACGACACAAATATTTTCTTTATTTATCTACAACTTTTCAATAAATGTGTCTTTGGTTTACCTCATTTTAAAAATTTATTTATCTATAAAGTGTTGAAACAATCAAACAAATATCTTCAACCCGACTGGAAGATGCAAATTATGATAGTATGTATATTGGACAAATAACAATAATTGTATTTTTATTATTATTTTTTTGTAAAGCTATAAGGTCGTCAAAGGAGACACTCTCAGTCTACCTCGCTTTGCAAAGTATAGGCCTACATCACGAATCAATTTCCCTAAAACTTAGGGTAATGGACGCCTATAAATACTGAACTCTTAGAAAAAACACCTTTTGACGAGCAGGCGAAGGCAAAACCATGATTTTCGAAGGATTGGAACAACCAACGCCATTCAGAAACCAAGGTATCATCGATAGATGATCATTTTCTCATGCTTTTTTATCCCTATATAATCATGTTAGGTTAGGTCATGAATGAAGAATTTCCATGTAATTAGTTGTTCGTGTAACTTTAAATGATTGGCTTAATATTAAGTCGATAACTTTGTTATTTCATTTCATTAATATGTACTTAATACTTTTCATATGATCAATGAGTACTAACCATAACTTTTTTCCATAAATTGATTATTAGGTCACAATTATTAGTAACCCTAACTTTGTTGTCTTACCTAGTTTAACCATTCAATCAGGTAGGGCTCTGACTTATCGTGGGATGGAGGGAGTATCATATTGCTGGTGATAACAAAGGACTACAAGCATGTGATATTTTGGATCCATATTACTCAAAAACATTCATGGCATGGATAATAATATTCAATTGCAAATGGGTGATAAAAGCAAACCTTCACAACCTAATAATGAATGATCCTGTTGATCCAAAATACCGTACCATGATTTAAGGGCTGTCTACAATCAATTTTTTAAGGGTTGTTATACAATCAATTCATCTCAATTTTACCAAACCTAGTTTTCAAAAGATATTAAGAAAGAAAAAACAATGATAAATCATCAACATGTCAAATTCAATCGCCATGCATGTTCTTGTCATCAATGATATATCAAAAATGGTTCTCTTTTTTCATATGGTTTCATGCGTAGTGGTACATTTATGCACATGCAGTAGCACTAGTGGTTGTAAGCCAATGTCAAACCAGAATATTTTCTTAATTAGTCTAAAGGACAGACCTCTGATCCGTCGTTTTCGTGTACCAAGCTATGCAATTTTACGTAGAAGCAACATTTATGGTGCTTCTTGATTTTTTTGAAGGAATGGTGCTTTTAATTTCTCAACTGGTCATTTGGTGAAAACCATTTATGGTGCTTTTACTTACGTTATATTGATGATGCCAGCCCTCATGTAGGTGGCATAGTATATATCTCTTACTATTTTTCACTTGTTTTTTTTATGTTTGCTTTTACTGTAAATAACAATAATATCTTCCTTATTTTCTAATCTTTGTTAACCCTGCTAATTACACTCTAAACCCTAAACCTAATGTTTAGGCGCCAATTTGCTAATTAATCGTGGGCTCCATTCTAAAAATTCTGCTTTGATTACTCAACAAACTTTGCACACGTTCCAAATTATCCAATCGGTTGTTCACGATAAAGATGAAAAACTATTTCCTATGCATTCTCATTAATAAATCACAAGTTCCATGGCAGCTTCAAACCTTAATTCCCTTTCACCTCAAATTTTCAGTCACGAGAAAGAAGAAAAAACAAAGCTCAACCCCTCACAAGTTCCATGGCAGCTTCATGTCTCCACAACTTCTTTGGTCTTCACCCTCTTCGCTTCTTCAATTCATCTTTTTTTATTTTTTCTCTCTCTTCATTTTTTTCATCTTTTTATTCTCTGAAAGAGAGATGCTACAACATACAAATTTATATATCTATCAACACTGACGTTTTTGCTATGGCTGTTGGCAGAAGGCTTTCGATGGTGTTTTACGCGGTGGTTATCGTCTACAATTGTCAGTGGTTTACGATGAAGGTATAGCCTGCAATGTTGTACGCTCTTACATTTTATTTCCAGGCTTCTTTCACATATCAAAATAATTGTTCATACAAATAATTGTTGAGATTTGGATTGTTTGTTTGTCAATTTAGGGGGTTTTCACCATTTTTGACATTGTAGTTTTTCTGCATATAGTTTTTCTGCAATGTAAACAAGTACTTGATCTCTTTAGTTGTAATTCCTTTTGTTTCTCCCTCTCCCATAAACACTATATTTCCAAAATGTCTGTATGATTGTAATTTATATTTCCTTCATCGGTTGAATTCATAACAATACTGTTCTAGCGCTCTGATCAAAGTTACTCTGCATTTTGTGAGTTTTTGGTAGAACTCTCGATGGAAAGATAGTGCCTCTTGCAGTAATTTCAATATGACTGGAATGGTGCATTGCAACACCAATGGATATACGTTCAAGGGAATGAAGTCTACGGGTTGTTAAGTATTCAAAATTAACCACATCTAAAATCACTTGGAAGGATCAGAGAAGAATTTACTTATTGTTCTTATTCATGTGTAATTCCCTTACCTCCATATTCACTATTTTGATTATTTTTCTTCATTTGTATTCCTTATTATTTGTATTCTTAGTTGCAAGGAAGTTGATTCTACAACAACTGAAAAATGTGTAATATCGAAGTTCAAGCAACGGTTAATGCAAAGGGATTCGGAACACTGACGATTGACTCACAATGGTGGGAGAGAGCTGGTGACACAATTCTAAGAAACTGCAAAGGGATTCTCTTATTTTGTTCTGTTCCAATGTCAAAATAAAGCTATAAGATTTTTTTGTTAACTATCATCAAAGAAACTTACATTTTTTCCTATTTGCAGTATAACACTACTACATACATGCATTAAGGCCTTAATGGATCCATGTTAAAAGATTCCTTTCATATTTTAATATTTTATTGAGATTACAATGACATGTAGAATTTGAAGATATGATAGTGCCTATTTGTTTTTAACTTCTAAATTAAATATTATTGCCTTTTCTTATGCAAGCATTTGATGAGAGGAGACAATTTGGTAGATTTTTCCTATGTTCCATTCAAATATCACTTTTTTTTTTTTTTTCAACATAAATTTGTGTGTTGTTAGAGGTGACCTCCATTTTCTCTCATTATTCTCTATTGCTTTCGGATTCATTCTTGCTATAAATGATATTTTGGGCTTTTTTAAATCGTTTTTGCTAATGGTGAACTAATGTTCAGGCCTTTCATTTTCTTATATAAAGAGACAAGATTTAGTGATCTAATTCAATGAAGCAACACACTTTGCAAATGGGTTTAAGTGACAAGTTTTGATTTTTGTCTAAAATAGATTACTAACATTTATCTTCTGTTTAAGTTTTCTTCTAATTCACAATTTTAATTTTTATCAATTTCATATTAGTTATGGCTTGCTAATTCTTGGATGATCAATGTATATAGAACTAAAAACATTTGGTCTGAGTTTTACTCATTATTTTGATTTAAATTATCAAGGGAATTTGATTTTAAAATAAGCAGTGAACTGGTCTGCTCCTACAATTCTACATAATTATGTAGATTTTTTTTGTTGTTGAGGGAATTATGTAGAATGTTGTATCAGTACAAGAGTCATTGTTTATGTCATTGAATTTATCAATTTTTAAAGATATATTTTGTTAAAGAATTTCAACAAAAAAAGAGTACTATAAGTCTAACATAATTGTCCCTGTATCAAAGGTTAATATACCAAGAAGTAATATAGGTGATAACGTTTTCATATCAAGGTTATATTTGACACCTTCTGACTTAAGAATTCCTTCAAAATTTTAAGGAGATAATTCCTTTAGCTGTTTCATTGACGATGATTATTAATAAGGTTACTTTTGACACCTTCTGATTTAAAAATTTCTTTAAAGTGTTAAGAAGATAATTTCCTTTAGTCATTACATTTGCAATGACTATTAGTCTTAAAAAAAGGTTATTACCCTCAATCTAATTTGTTAGGGTATGATTGTGTTTGTTTTTATCCTTTTTGTGTAAGGGTATGATTGTGTTTGTTGTTCTACTTTATTCTTTTTGTGTTGCTGTAAAACTTATTTCAATTTTTAGAAAATTTTTGCTGGATACTACATTTTCAATGTATATGACCCGTGCGGAAGCACGGATATACGATCTAGTTATTATATCTAATCTTTGTTAACATAGCAACCCTAATTGCAAACCCTAAACCTACTTAATTTTGGCTCCAATGCATATCAACCGTTGATTACAAAGCAAACTCATCTACACACATTCCACCTAAATGAACTAACATGAATGCAACCTTCTATTGCATTGCATTAAATTCTAATTTTGGTTTCCAAAGCCTACCCCTCTTTTAATATTCTCTTTCTTGGATACGCTAAAAATTCTCCTTCTGTTGATTGGAATTGTACAAGCAATCAAAACAGTTTGAGTATTCCAAAATCATCCTTCTTAATTTACCAAAATCTCATTCTTATCAAAAATTTGACATTTTTATGTATTCTCTCTAAACACCCAGTTCTATTGTGTAGTTTCTCACTCATAGAACTTCTTCATTCTTCTTATTCTTCATTTCCCTT
>Ga0228711_1008995_pt1 | contig 13739 bp, 7 predicted proteins | sample MedpolnodulmetaG_2_FD_177996 | JGI IMG/M metagenome (GOLD analysis project Ga0228711, IMG submission 177996) | Root nodule microbial communities from Medicago polymorpha collected in Santa Monica, California, United States - brown nodules | ecosystem: Host-associated > Plants > Roots > Nodule...
CCAATATTTTTATTGTTTTTTTTAAAAAAAAAAGGTTTTTTTTTTTTTTTTTAAATAAAAAAGATTAGAGTTGATTCAACAACCAAGTCTTGTCCATGAACTGGAAGAGTAAAAATTGAAAAAAAAAAACTGCAGCAGTAACACACAAGAGAGAAGATGCAGGTTTTTTTGTGTGTTTTGATATTGATGAAATGAAAAGATTAATCCAAGGGTCGCAATTTAACCCTCTCATCTCTCACGATAAAAGCCCCTCACTTGATACATCCCCTATATATAACCCTCCCAAGCTAGTAAATCATTGATATGTCAATGAGATACATCAAAATTAACGTCTTATAAACTTTTAAAAAACAAGTTAATTTTGATGTATCTTATTGACATATCAAATAATTTCTGATTAATGTAAGATTTTATAGATATGATCTTTGTTATAATATCTTTCAAGCCAACGGTCAATTTTATAATACGATTATCCAGCAAAGAATTATTAGAGGCGTCATATTATTTTGACACCATGGTGTCAATTGATTCTGTCCCATATATATATAGACATAGACATACACACAATTAAGAGCACACTTTTTCTGTAAGTGCAATTAAGGGCATGCTTGATTTGAGTTTTTTTAAAATAAAAACATAAACTTGTTTGAGTAGTTTTATGAATGTTTATTCTCCAAATTTGTTCGTATTTTCTATTTTTAGAACAAGAAAACAAGAATAACTTACAATTTTAATTTTTATTATTGCTTTTCATCATCATATTCTGTCCACCACCATTGTCGCGTCTCTACAGCTCCCCACAATGCCTTCCACTTCCGCCACCACTACAGCCTGACAGCCTATATTGTCACCATTGCTGAATCGTGATAGTGTTAGAGATAGTCTATGTACTGGGCATGAGCCTAGCTTCTATTAGCTTAGCGGTTGCTTCTGTCTTATGACAGCTGGCTTCTTCTGTTCCTAGTAGCTTCGGTTAGAAGCTTCTAGTTAGTTAAGAGTTAGTAGCTTGTGCCACAATCTTCTAGTTTGAATCTGTTACGCTCTGTATCTTTTATAAATACAGTGGTAGTATCATTGCAATCATTCAACCAATTATTATGAATTCTGAATATTCAATTTTGTCTCAGTTTCGTTTACTTTCTTGCGCTCTGGATTTCAAACATGGTATCTAGAGCTTCTATTTCGATCCTGTGCCTGTTTCAATGGCCACTTCGAATCCATTTCTCAATTCTGATGGCAATTTTCCCTCTTCGCACTGCATGTTAAGTTTGATGATAAGAACTTCAAGCAGTGGAAGCAGCAAATCTATGGTCTCATGAGGACAGCTCCAATGCCAACTGCAACTGTGTCAGTTCTATCTCAAATGGCACATGGAAATTTGGCACGCTCAACATAGGTAGTTCCATCATGACCTTTTTTAATTCTTTGAGAGCTTTCATAGCTTCGTCTCCCCAATGAAAGCTATTCTTTAATAACTGAGTGAGAGGCCTAGCAGTGATTTCATAATCTTTGACGAACTTTCGGTAATAACCTGTCAATCCCAAGAACTGTTTTAGCCTCTTGATGTCTTTTGGAATTGGCCACTCTTCCATTCATTTGGCCTTAAGTGGATCTCTTGAAATACCTTCTCCTGAACACTGTTCAGTAAGTTCCAGGTGCACTGACTGACTAGGAAAAATTGATCAGGTATAATAGAGACTAGATTCAAATATTGTAAAGCGAAGTATACTTAATTCCCATTATTCTCACTCGATATATCTGTGATATGTTTGTTACTAACTTTAGCCAATATCTCAGCAAAAATTGTTTATATGATTTTTTTTTCTTACCAGCATAGACTGAGAGAGGGAATTGTGGAGTTGGATTATTCTGCTAATCAAGCGAGACAGAATAAGTCACAAGCAGAAAGCGAAATAAAGCATAAAAAGTTTTCTTTGATGAAGTGTAAAGAGAGGTAGAGTTGGGCAAAATATGAGGTTTTCTTCAGATTGGTTACTTGTGTGAATATATTGTTTAATTCTCTATTGTAAAATTTGCAGGTTGATGGAAATGAATAATAAAAGTACCAAGTGTTTGCATGCATTGCGAAAATCTGGGGTTGAAAGAATTTTTGATGCTTATAAATGGGTCCAAGAGCATCGCGATGAATTCCACAAGGAGGTTTATGGCCCAGTTTTAGTTGAGGTATATATGTCAAAAACATGTTTTTATGGCCTTTGGTCTTCTTACTTGGTCTGTTAAACTGTTGAGTGAATTTACAGGTGAATGTCTCAGATCAATCTCATGCTGGATATCTAGAGGGTCAAGTTGCTTGGTACACTTGGAAGGTAGTCCTAGATATTTTATTATGGTCTCTTTTGTTTTCGCCAAAGCAATTTTTGCTTCACCTTTCTCCATCTAATACCATGAAAATTCTGTCTACATTTTTCTAGATTTAGATATTTTGTAGGTTTTTTAGCCCATGCTTCTCTTAAACTTGCTTTCTATTATTTTCTGTGGAGACCTTTGGGTCTGCTTTGGGTGGGGAGGGGAGGGGGAAGGGAGGTGAGAGATTTAATTAGACATTTTTTTTGCATGGTTGGGAGGTGTGAAGGGGAGATATTTTATTCGAGAGGAAGGTCTACTTTTCTGTTTATGCCTTTATTTTTTTATATTTCATTTTATGCAAGAATATTTTAGTCAATGTATTTAAACTTTATCAACCCCTCCTAATCGCCAAAATTTAGTCATGTCATGAGGGAATTCACTCCCATCCTCACCATAAAATTGAACAAAACAAGCAAAGTTTAAAATAATCCTTCAACTCCCTGTCAATTTCCCCCAACCCATCACTATGTTAATGTTTTATTTTTTCGCTCTTCCTTTGACTGTATCCTTTTTCGTATGCAAAAAGTATGTATTTCCAGTAACATTGACAAAAATTGGTCGGTATAATGTTTTATTTTTATAACCCCACTTTATTTTGGTGTGGGGGTAGAATATTGTAATTATACAGGTCTTATTGAAGAGGAGTCACTTCTCGCGCTTCACCATTTCCTGCATGGATATCAGTATCACCTTATCCATACTGATTTATTCATTTTGTTCAAATGCAGTCTTTCATAACACAGGATCCCCGCGATCGGGACTTCTTGGTGAACAACCTACGGAACTACGATGTACCAGTTTTAAATTATACTGGTCATGATAGCCGAAGAGAGCCGCCTCCTGAAATATCTGCCAATGTAAGTTTGGGGCAACAGTTTTGTTTAAGTTCAATCAGCATCAAACATTTCATCATTGTTGTATAATTCTTACCAGATGCGTGCTCTTGGTCTCAACTCTCGTTTGGACCAAATTTTTGATGCTCCTGTTGCTGTCAAGGAGGTGTTGATTAGCCAATCTAATCTTGATCATTCAGTATGCCTCTCGTGCTTTTTCTGTAGATTTGTTATTTAAATGTATAGGTTCTTTGAAAAATGTTTCAAGCTAATATGTTTATGTGTTTGGATGAGGATTGATGTTATTTGTTATACAATCTTATTCCTTCCTTTTCTACATGTTTGCAATTCAGTTTATTGGATCGAAAGAAACTGATCAGAAAGCTGATGGGGTCCCAAAATTGGGAATTACTAGTTTATGGACACCAGAAAATCACTATCATTGGTCTAAGTCTAGATATGGAAATCATGTCTCAGCAGTTGTTGAACAAGTGCAACGCCCTCAACTTCTACTGAATAGTATGTCACTCTAAAAGCTTGGTCAACCAACATTTCGATCATGTGATTTAGTTTTAAATGCTGGTTCCTTATTCTCTCTCTCTCTCTCTCTCTATACTTTTTGTTGTACTATTTAGATTTAAATGTGAGGGACATTGAGGATCTGAGCTCCGAGGAAAGGGAGCTTCATGAACAAATTGCTTCCTTGGAGGAAAGTCTTAAAAAGTTTCAAGACGAGGAAAGAAGCTTTGTCAATCAGGCTGCTAATCTTCGTAAGCAGTTGGTAGGTTACAGAAAATTTTGTATTTTAATTTCACTTGCTATATATCTGTCCTTGAGTTTTTTTTTCCTAAGGGTTCATGTATTGTGTATAAAAGCTTTAATTTTAACCTAATCTGCGTTTGAAGAAATATGTTCCTACTAAAGTTTGAAATTTTGCTATTCTTTCTCATTTCCTTTAGGAGGACATTCGTTTAGAAGCACAAAATAAGCAAAAAGAGCAACAAGCAATTGTTAGGCGTATTGGTAAGTATAAGTGATATACTAAATTGAAAGATATGAAATAGTTAGATTACCATTTTGTTTTCATACTATAAAGCAAATACCTTGTTTTGACCTCTAGATCAAAAGAAAAGCAAACTGAAATCGATGGAGGAGCAAGATGATTTAGATACTGAGTTAGCAAAGCTTGTTGATCAGGCAACAAAGTGTAACATTCAACGATTCCATAATGCAATTAAAATTAAGGTGATTTATCTCCGTTCTTTTTACTTCTTCTTAATATCATGTTATTTGAAGCTCGAAGGGGCTGGCTAAGATGATCATAACAGAGCTTGTATATAGCTTGTTGTGGGTTCGAGTCCCCTTAGAGTGAGGGAAAAGTATAATTTCCTTCATATGTATTCACTGAACTCGGATGTGTTCCTTACATTGGATCAAGGCACCGTCTCTTCATCCTAAATTTTCATTAATAAAATAAATCATGTTAATTGCAGGTTTAAATTTTACATTATTTGCATTTGGTTGGCATGATTATGGTTCAATATTTAAAAGCACTCGCATTAATATGTTAATTTATTTTTTCTTTATTTGTTTTTGTTCCAAGAGGAATATGATTTTTTATTGTTGATTTTTGGCCAATTGACAGGATCTTCTTGTTGAAGCCGCGGGTTACAGACGAAGTTTTGCTGAACAACGCATGACTTTCATTGAATTTGATGCAAAGGTAATCAAATAATAGTTATGCTGCTGATGCTGGCACATAATACATGCAACTGACTATTATTCGTCACCTTTATGCAGCTAGTTTTATAAACAATGTTTGAGCTTCTACGTTCTAATTTATAGGCTACCACTTTTCCGCCTAGAAATTAAATTAAAGCAGTGAATTGCCATTCTACATTATGGAGCGTTGGGTATTGTTTAATGAGTAAGGATCCGTTGACACCAGGTGTAATTCTAATGACTTACACCAAAGCTCAACTGTTAAAATAAATTAATCCATCGGATCCCATTTGTCAAATTCAATGAGGCACATACAACTCCTTCAATGATTTTGCCGTCAGCTAAACCTAATTGTTTCAACAAAAAAATATAATTTATCAAAGTGCAGATCTGTTCGTATTCAATCCATTACTGCGGCCGGTACTTTGAATTTTAAATCATATTTAAGAATAATATTCACCCACAATTGTCTAATTCGATCTTAATGATGTGATTTACTCTATGCATCGAAATCTAAATCAAAGTCGTGTCTAATATAAGATTTCAAATGGGCATGGACATTGAGATATGAAGAACTTCAAGCAAGAAAACATTCTATGATCACGGAAGAAGAAAGTAAACCATCAAATGAAACGAAAACATTCTATGAACACCCAAACAAGAAAATGTTTTCTGCAATTTTGGGAAGAGCCGAGAGAAGACGGCCAAGAGGGAATTATGTGTCTCGCTTTTGATTTCTTTTAATTTGACATATGTAAGCCGTTGGATTAAATTAATTTAACGGATGAGATTTGGTGTAAGTCATTAGACTCACACCTGGTGTCAACGGATCCAAAGTTTTAATTAATAGTTCTAAAATGTGATAGGCTAAGCTTCTATACAAATGAATATATAATTTTGGTATAAGTGTTTAGTTGTTAATGTGACTGGAAGTCATTAGCATGATTATCAAGTCGAGATTGAAACTGAATCAGATGACCTACTTTCCAAATCGTGAATCAAGTCTTATTATGAATCAATTACCAATAAAATATGACATTTTAAGTAAAAACAAGTTACATAAACAAAATTATAAGCTAATAATATCATCTACAAACCTCAAAATTATTCAAGATCCAAGTAATGAATCAAATGACAAAAGAAAAGTGTCTGAATATACAAAATTGACAAAACATGTACCTGACTAAGTTTTAATTGTATTCGTCACAGTGAACCAGAATTCTAGATGATATTCATGTTCAAAATAGATACACACTAGAGTTTTCTCACTCCTTAGAATTTTATTTCAAAGCAGTCTCCTATCTGTAAATTTTGCATCTAGCTTAACTGAGAAAATGATCTATCTATGTTTATAAGTTATAACTAACTTTATCTGCTGCATCAAGCTGAAATTATTAGAGTATAGTAAAATGTCGTAGGAAGTTATGTAGTCTATCCTGGCTTTGGCTTATATCATGTTGAATCTTATGCCTGTGCTTGGTTTCTATGCTTATCTCTCTCTCTCTCATTTATATGTTTTGAATTTTCTTTAGATTGGAGAAGCGGAGGCCAGTCTGAAGCAGCATGAAAATTTTGCTCTGCAGGCATCATCACACTTTAATAACTGTGAGAAGCTATTTAAATTTTAATTTGTAGATTTTGTAAGATGCAACTTTGTTCCTAACTCGTTTTGCAGCTAAGAAAGAGGCTGAAGAATGTAGACAGAAGCTTACGGATTTATTAAACTATGCTAAGTCAATTGCCCGGCTTACACCCGCCCTAGAGAAGGAATTTCTTGAGGTTTGTATTAGATATTTGTATACATTCCTTTTCTTGTTTTTAGTATTAATGTTTCAATCACCAATCTCGTCTAGAAGGCTGCTTCTAGGTGAGATCATATTTTGTTGTTTGCTTTTTGACTTTGAACTTGATACGTGGAAAGACTATATGAACACAAAGCATGTTTTTCTGCGTTCTTCATCTTCTATTATCAAAACACCTAAGAGGATCGTGACAAAAGTAAAATAAAAACATTATGATGGGGGAAATTGTACATGTATTATAGCAAATACAAAACAATTTAACATCATTTTATCTTTTGCTATAAAAGTAGCTTATGCATAAGCGCTTGTGCTTTAAGTTGCAAATAAGCTGTTTATCCAAACAGGCTCTTAATCACCATAATCACTTAATTAAAACTTAGCTCACCATCCATAAGAACACCAAAACAGAACTGAGGGAGAAGAGCATCAAGCAGTCAAACACCAAACCAACAAATCCTACCCAACCAAAACCTAGCAAAGCCAATGAAGGAAGAGCACCTTTGCTGCAGCACCACACAAGAGGAACAATGTAGAAGATGATAACCAGTGAAGGGCTGTCACGCAGAGAAACAATGGGCAAGTTTTTTTTGGTTGGGAAAAAAGAAATGCTAAAAGTAGGATTGGAAGTGTTGAACACATAATACTAATAGGCAAGGACGGAGCTAGGAATTAAACTTACGGGGGACCAAGTTTAGATGTAAAATTTAGTAAAGTAATAAATAAATGCATAACATATACAAGAAATTTAAGAAATTATAAGATATATTTTATGTTGTGCCCTTCGTGGTTACATAGAGTTAAAATTATCATATTTGAGGTAAATTTTTCAGTAATCTCATCAATATAAACAATCATGTAGTTTCTAAGAAAATCATATTCCAACTTGATGTTTCGCCTTGGTATCATAGTTTTCAATGCTGAAAAGCATGTTCTGTGGTTGTTTACATCAGAAGAGTCAACAAAAGTTACATCACTCTGTTAATCATGGCCTCTGCTGGTCCCCCTTCTAGCTCTGTCTCTGCATATAGGATGGAGAAAAAGTTGGTTATTATATTTTAACAATAGGATTGGAAGTGTTAGAACCTCATAGGATGGAGAAAAATGTTGGTTATTTGATTTTAACAATTGGATCTCTGGTTAACCTGCTTTTGGCGTAGTGTGATCACACAATCGCACCAGATCACATTCCATATGGTTGGGACCGACCGGGGCTCCCAAAATCATAGAATAGTGTGATCTTTAAGATCGTGATTGTCTACCATGGTTTCTACATATATAATATAAATGTAACTTGCAAGTCAATGGGAGCTCTTAACAACATCTGGGTTTTTCATTTAGATGCCTACTACAATTGAGGAGTTGGAAGCAGCTATCCAAGATACAACTTCTCAAGCCAATTCAATACTTTTTGTCAATAATAACATATTGGAACAATATGAGGCTCGTCAGAGACAGGTTCTCTTCACTGTTATAATTTTTGTTGGGTTATTTCCATGTGCCATCTATATTTACTGTAACTTTACAGATAGAAGATCTTGCAAAAAAACTTGATGCTGACAAGAAGGAATCTACAAGGTGTCTAGCTGAATTGGATAACATTAAGGTCAGATAAGTGTTTCTTTACATAACCTGAATACCACAATGGATTGGTGAACCTATGCGGTTGATGGATTGACTACTAGAAAAAAAATTGATCCATCCTATGAAATAAGCTTGCCAGTTCTGTGATATAATCTTTAGAACTTGATGAAGATGGGAGGAGCCAGTATTCAAGTCCTGTGTTTTTAGCATGTAGCTAAAGTAGTTCGGTGCTATTTCAAAAACCACCCTTTTTCTATGCATAGATAATATGTGATTTATAGTGCCTGATCTTCATGACCTCTTTTGTGTTTTTGGTTGTGGAAAAAAGCTCAAATCTTTGTTTTTTCTGCAGGGAAAATGGCTCCCTACATTGAGAAACCTCGTGGCCCAGATAAATGAAACTTTCAGTCAAAATTTTCAACAGATGGCTGTTGCTGGAGAAGTTTCACTAGGTTTGTCAGACTGTAATTGAAATTAATTTTATTTGGTTTCTTATGCTTCCATCCTCACCAATGTGTCTCCACTTCTCAGATGAGCATGATATGGACTTTGATCAATTTGGAATACATATAAAAGTCAAATTCAGGTGGGAATTGTTCTGAACCAGTTATTTTGTTTATTCTGTTTTTAAGAATGGGATTTCACAGGGTACCAAAATCCTAATAAAAGCAAAGGATACCTAAGGAATTTCCTTATATATATATTCTCCCATACCGTACACTCCAGCTTCACTTTTTATTTGTTTCTTACGGTATTTTTTTGTTCTATCAGAGAAAGTGGACAGCTTGAAGTTCTCAGTGCCCATCATCAATCTGGAGGGGTACTACAGAGGATTGTTTTCTTAGTGCATTGATCCTTGCCCCCGTCCCACATGCTAATTAACTTTTAAATATGGTTTTCCAGGAACGATCAGTTTCAACTATTGTTTATCTTGTTTCACTTCAAGATCTTACAAACTGCCCATTTAGAGTTGTTGATGAGATCAATCAAGGTTTGTTAGTCTTTAGAGTAAATTCCTTTGGTTTAGCCGCAGACAGCACTTAAGAGATCTTCATTGACTCTTTTATCAGGAATGGATCCAATAAATGAAAGGAAGATGTTTCAGCAACTAGTGAGAGCAGCAAGCAAGCCAAATACACCACAGTGAGTGCTAATTAATATTACTTTCAATTTGTTCGTTTAAAATTTAACAATAAAATCTGATGAATACATGTTACATACCTAATTCAGCGAGTCGAAAACTGTCTTTCATTTTCTTTAAGATTTTTTATAAACAAGGGTTATTTATATAAACTGGTTGGTGTCACCATAAGCTGGAAGAGAAACACTCAGTTAATGCATGCATAGTATTTATTTGAAATACTAGCAATATATGTGAGGCAAGTAAGCCCATAGCTTTGTTTGTCATTAGGAAATTAAGGTTGATCTTTGCAGGTTTACCATTCACTAATGTGCCCTGTTCTGCCACATTTGATTGTTTCTAAAGTGTAAGTGACCATTTATCTTGTGCAGGTGTTTCTTACTTACCCCAAAGTTGTTACCAGATCTGCAATATAGTGAGGCATGCAGTATATTGAATGTAATGAATGGCCCTTGGATTGAGCAACCCTCAAAGGGTAATTTCTCATGCCAAAAACTACATATATTCTCTTTTTTATTGTTGATATTGTTTACCATACATTTTCTTTCTGAATATCAGTGTGGACCGCTGGTGATCGATGGAGTATTATCACTGGACATGTTGGAGAGACAGTTTGTTAAAGTAAAAACAAACACTATGGAGTTTATTAGCATTTTGTATAGTTTTGTGGAGAAAGTAAACGAAGTTTGTAATCGAGTGAACTTGCTTTTGATTCATAGAAAATGCTAACAAGTGGTCCCCAGACACTCTTTAACCCTTTTCTAAGATGTTCAATTGATCCATCGGTTGTAAATAATGCGGTAGAGGGTGTGGTAGACAAGCTTGGCTGTCTAGGATCCGTATTCTTACTCTTTATACTATTGCTTATATTCAACGGTGAGATTTTGTTACTGCTTATTTAATTTCTTATTTACTCAATCATAGTAAAAAATTCAACAAACCAACACAAAAAGATTAATGGAATGAAAAGAAAAAAAATGCAATAAGTAATTTTGTGGTTCGGTTAAAAAATTATGAAATTTTGGGGTTACTACAAGTTTTTACTCGAGTTTTTAGAATGCCTTAATTATAAAAATGCCTCAGTTATACTCGAGATTTTAGATTTTATACTTTTTCTGCTTGAGTTTTCATGCAATATACCCCAAACCGTGTAAATTAAATGAGCTTATTGTTGAGGAGTCTAAAAAAATGCAAGTTTAACAGCCACCACTTTCTCATGTCTAGTGGTTAAATAATGTCTTATTTTCATGCTAAACAATTATGCTTTATAATTTTTATAAGAGTTTTGGAAAGTGTGTTCTTATCATATACAACTATATTTAATTTTTTTTTTTTTTTTTTTTTTTTCCTTCTTTTTTAATTTTTTTTTTTTTTAAAAAATTTTTTTTAAAATATTTTTTAATTTAAATTTTTTTTTTTTAACAGCCTCTAGTGTAAGTTGTTGCTCTTATAAAACAATCTACTCCAAAATCATTTCCAACTGAAGCTTTATGTCGGAGCTTCAATGGCAAATTGAATCGCTTTTGATTTTTATTGTCTGTCACAACTATTTCTTTTTATCTATTTCCTTTAATTGCCCTTGTAGTTTGGTCATGCAAATCTACTTTTTAATATGTATTAAAGTATATTTTTCTGATTACACATTTAAAAGAAATTTTGATCCAACTATCCAAAGAACATGAGTTAAATATGAATCACTTTTACATTATTGTATGTATCTAAACATAAATTAATATTCAATCAAAATCATTTCTGATTGTCACATTATCAAACATACACTTAGTTTTGGAACTGAATATTCATACAGAATAGGACAACTGCACAACTTCTCCATTCAATTTTCAATCCGAAAATAGTGAATAGATTAGTTGAATTAATTTACTATTATGGTAAAAAGAGCACGGGGTTGACCATTGAAATTGTACATTTAAAGAAAAGCCGAACAATATTCTTAAAAGTAACTAGACTTTTTTATCCTTTTATTTCCATGCATATGCAGATGACACAATCATCCAATCGTATATGATACTAATATTAAAGCGTAGGGAGAAAGAAGAAGAGATCTTAGAAACTAGCACAAATAACTTGCAATGCAAGCCATCAATTAACAACAGATGTCAGCTAAGCAAACAGTTAGAGGACAGCCCAGCAGTTAGTTAAAAGCTACCCAATAGTTTGTTATGGTAGTTTTATAACAATTAGAGAAATAAGAAGAGATACATTCTCTATGTATGTTGTAATAGAAGACACTATTCATTCAATGAAATAGATTTTGACTATTACATTTTCCACCCTATGGAATTCTCGCGCGCCCCTAGTCCAGATTATATAATCCAAACAACATTCGGAAAATGAAATCCGAAAAAATTCGAGCCATTTTGAGCTTCAATCACCCCAAAAGATCTGGATGCAAATTACTGGGGTGAAAAAGTGGCTTTCCGGATTGTATTAAAACGTTCCGGATTATATAATTTGTATTGTATCAGCACACAGACAGACTTGTCTGTTTTGGCTGAAACATGCAATTTTTTATAGGGTTCTAAACAACATATACATACACAGATTCAATAGAACAGAACAAAAATTAAATAGAACTGAAGTTCAAATTAAAATAAAATAAAAATGTCAACGTTACAAACAAACCACCAAATGTTCAATGGTTACAAAATAAAATCAAACTAAAAATATTCAAAGGTTAAATAACAACATAATATAATCATCTTATGACTACACCCGTAGCACCACCACCTCTGCCGCCACCTTTTATTAAAACGTTCCGGATTATATAATTTGTATTGTATCAGCACACAGACAGACTTGTCTGTTTTGGCTGAAACATGCAATTTTTTATAGGTTCTAAACAACATATACATACACAGATTCAATAGAACAGAACAAAAATTAAATAGAATTGAACTTCAAATTAAAATAAAATAAAAATGTCAACGTTACAAACAAACCACCAAATGTTCAACGGTTACAAAATAAAATCAAACTAAAAATATTCAAAGGTTAAATAACAACATAATATAATCATCTTATGACTACACCCGTAGCACCACCACCTCTGCCGCCACCTTTTCCATCACCCCCACCACCCCTCGCCATGCCTCCGACCCTTGCTCAACCTCACCACTCGACATAATAAAGTACACATGGTCTCTGATATGTGCCACCTCTCCACAAATGCACAAATTAGACCGTAGTCAATCATACTGTAGCTGGTATCCTGAAGCCAAGAAAGATCGGTGCCCTGCATTCTGTCACGCCACCACCGTGCAGCCATGATAGGGGTGGTATCTTTATCATGCATCACGTCTATCCTCTTTCCGTTGTTGATGCATTTTAAATTGTCACGTCACTGCAAATAATTAAAAACAATACATAAACATCAATTTACACTCATGGCTTCACAAACAGGGCAGTTCAACAATTTAACAATACATAAATACCAGTTTCACAAATATTAACAACTATTTACAATCATGGCTTCACACAACGGGTAGTTTAACAATACATAAACATCATTTTCACAAAGATTAACAACATATTAAAGGAAGTTTAACATTAATAAATACCTCGCCCTTAGATGCCTTCTTGGCCACGTGCACATGGTACCTCCACAGCAGGGTAGTGTCGTGTGGGCCACCGAGATAGTCATCAAGAGGCTCAGGGTCTGGCACCACCACACGCTTCCCCCTCCGCCTTCGATGCGGCTCGCCATCTTCCATATCCTCCTCCATTGCCTCAAGCTCCTCCTCCATTTGCTGCTGCTGCTGCACTTCCATCTCATCATACTCTTGCTCAAGCTCCGGCTGAGGCTTGACATCAGCACGACGTGCCCTACCACCCCGACGCCTCGAAACAACACCATCCTCCTCCATCCGTTGGAGACGCTTTCTCCTACGGGAAGCATGCCCTGCCACCCTTACACGTTGAGTAGAGGAGGAACCTTCTGTAACATGCATATTAGGGTAATCAAATTAGTAGGCAAACACAACATAAAACAGAAGATCAAAAATCATACTTGGTGTTTCCGGATTTTATTTTTTGGAATGCAACAATATTGTTCGGAAAACAAAATCCGGATTGCTTCAGTGCAAAAGAAGAAAAAAAAACTATACAATTAACTTGCATGCATAGAGAAATCGAACTAACCTTCCATTTGATGTTTGTCAAGGGTTGAAATGCAGTCCTTTTGAGCAAGAAAACTCCAATTTTGGCAGTTCGGAATTTGGGATAAGAGGGAGGGAGGGAGAAAGTAAAAAGTGAAACTGTAAAATTGGGGGGGGG
>Ga0228711_1008996_pt1 | contig 13738 bp, 6 predicted proteins | sample MedpolnodulmetaG_2_FD_177996 | JGI IMG/M metagenome (GOLD analysis project Ga0228711, IMG submission 177996) | Root nodule microbial communities from Medicago polymorpha collected in Santa Monica, California, United States - brown nodules | ecosystem: Host-associated > Plants > Roots > Nodule...
CATGGAATAAAGATTGCATCTTTGCAAACAAAGCTTTACCTAATGGACGAAATTTGTATCTCTATAACCATGAGCTCAAACTATTATAGTCGCACCTAATGGAAATACTTTAGATATTAAGAGAAAAGACATGCATTAGGTGGAAATTCAGACATCCCAACTAGGTTGGGACCTCTGAGAGACCCCTATCCTATACCTCCACACTCATGAATAGTATTAATAAAAGTAGAAAAGTATATAGAAGAGGAGGGGGGGTTGGAGATTCGAACGAGCATAGGAAAGCTTAAAAGGATTAGTATCTAAGGGTGACAAATATTCGGCAAACCATAATATACCTAAAAGAAAACACTTATCATAGAGGGCAAAGCATGTAATCAAACTTATCCTGAATAGAATAACTCATATTGGCAATTTGTCGGCATAGCCATTGACTTCAAGATAAATGTAGGATGATACGAGTTGTAGGCCTAAGTGAAGGCAATTGTCCCATCGGTTCTTAAGGTTGACATGGACGATAACATGATTCTTGAATATGAATAGAGCACTAGATGAACCATTCTCTAACAATAAACTCCACTAACCATGTCGACCTGTACTCCATAGCCCAGATGTACCCATTTATTTCAAAATCGAAAATAGGTAGGTTGCCTAATTTTCAACTAAATCAACAACAAAAAAAAGTGCCCAAATAATCTCTAAAAAGTCACTTACAAGAAGCATGCGTGCTAATGACCGAGCCTTATGAATTCACCTTGACCCAAGGCGCCGTAGGGGGTTTTCCAATTAACCGTGATAGTATTATTGTAGATCCTATGATGGAGAGACATCGAGAAAGAATCCAGAAAGAGAGAATCAGAAAGTAAACAATTTTCCAATGATATGTTGGCACTCATGCATGGTCATGAAATAATCATTTCGTACTAAGGTGTTGACCCTTAATACCAATGGAATTCATTATAATTTTGAGCTAATTTATCATTTGAAAAGTTATTTTAGTTTTATGGGATAACAAAATTTTATATGGTTTTGTTTTTTGTTTGATATAAGAATTTAAACTTTATTCATGTTATACTTCGAAAAAAAAGTTGGACTTTTATAACTATGTCACCTGCACGTGCTACTAGGCTCTTTTATGGGATAAACAAATGTGATTTTTCTTTATGAAAAATATGACTCAACTCTCATATGCTCGGAAGAGCATATGTTATTTTATATTTGTCGTCTTAAAATTGAAAAGACAAGGACAATTGGAACAAAATGTTATAATACTAGTGGGATACCATATTTGATTCATAACTACAGTAATAAGTTTGACCTTTGTAATACTTTATTTTAAAACATAGGTTTATTTTATTTTGCAAGAGGTGTCATCTTAGTGGTAAGAGTTTTACATCGTAATCATAAGGGACATGTTTAAAATCTCACTTGTGACAGTCTAAAACTAGTCTAACTTTCCCTTTTTTTTAACACAATAAACTATTTTGATTTAAAACTAAAAACTATCTGATTGTACCTAATCTGAAGGTGACTGCCGGTGCTTTAAATGCGGTGGTTTGAGTGGTGAAAGAATGCGTCCAGAGTGCTTCTTGGAACGGAGGGGGGGTGTGTACCTGCAGGCTCTCCAACGCTCAAGTCAGTAGAGATCAGAGAGTGAGGGTTTAGAGGAAGAGATAGATTCTACCTTGGGTACTACTAAGAGTCCCCTATATATAGAGGTGGAGGGCTGCAGAGCCGTTGTAATGGCACACAGGCTCTGGCGGTTACGAAATTATGGGAAGTGTAACCGCCATAGAGATTATTGCGGGAACGTGCAGAGAGACGTTGTGGTTCATTTGAACTGGTCTTGTTTGCTCCGTGAACCCCCCTCGCGGGGAACGTGCAGAGAGACGTTGTGGTTCATTTGAGTAGTATTGGGCCTAAGTAAATGGGCCAAAGTTCGTTTTGGCCGGTCCAGAACAGTAGCCCCCCAAGTCGTTGCTCTTTTGCGAAGAGTGATGACTTAAGGGCAGGCGTGTTTTACTGCTCGTAAACGGTCAAAAGATAAAGTTGTGCTCTTGGGAAGTCGAGCTATGTGAGACGTGTGAGAACGCCTTGAATTTTGGAGCCGTTTGTCTTAAATAGCTATAATACTGAAGGGAATTGGGCGAGCGAGTGTAGGAACGTGCTCTCTATTCCTGAGCTTCTTTGTTTCATAGCCAGACAGGTTCGCCAGTGGATGACTTGTGTTCGGCAAATGAATGCTCGATTGTTTCTTGGTCAGATGGAAAGATACCATCATCAAGAAGTTTGGTCGATTGTCATCTTGCAATTAATGCCCACGTCTCGAGGGAAAGATTGAGGAGACATGACCTTTAGTTTCTGAGTGACACGTATAAAGGCTACTGTGGTACTCGAGTACCTAGTGCTTGGAGTGTAGTCTTGGTTTGTGTTTCCAAGGAGCCATAAAACTAATATATATATATTCTTGAATTGGAATAAATATAAACAATATCACTAAAGTTTAAATAGTGTGTTAAGGCAAAGACATCAATCTAAATAAAAAAAAATCATCACATCATAGCAAACACACATATAATACTATTAATAACAATAGTTTATCTTAATATAACTAATTATCGAGAAATAATAATTAGAAATTTGGGGCGTTACACATGTCCTACTAGAGATGAGGGTGGGAGTCAAATAGGTTTTCCAAATGGCATTGGTTTCTTCTTGGTGTTCAACATCTTTGGTAGGGAATTCCCTAACAAACCGTTCCGGACCACGTGTCCTTTTCGAAAAGGGGGCTAAAGAAGGTGTGAAAACATCACAATCCATAAAAACCTTGAAAGCTTCCGAAAAAAAGAATTTGACTAGTTTCCTTTTCTCTATATCGGAACAATGCAAGACCAGCCCCTTTAGTGGGTCTTTTGTTATATGCTTCCTCGAAGTCTTCAGGAAGAAAGGCAGCTAGTTTCCACTTAAAAGTGGCTAGAAGCCATAGTTAGAATAACTAAATTGGGCCAGGGATAATTAGGCTATCAACTTGGTATCTCATGTCAACTACTCCATCATTAAAGCTTTCATACAAACTGCCCAAGATGAGTTTGCTAAGACAAATTGGCTTTCCCTCATGTAGCTGATAAGCTAAAGTCCTATAATTCTGTGCTACCTGAATGGATCTTGTGCAAAAGACGTACATAGATAGCCAATAGGTCAAGAAGGCTATATGTTCATCATCCGAAACTTCGTTATCATGAGGTTTGTGTTGATGTTTGATGTAGGGACCACAAGTGGCTTTGACAAAATAAAAGGTAATAACAACCGATTTACATTTACTAGGATCAAATGTTTCACTAGTGGTTTTAAGCCTGTAATGGCTGCAACATCTAACAATGTAGGTGTAAGCATGCCATATTTTAGATGCAAACTATTGGTCGAACTGTTCCAAAAATGGAGTACAGATAAGAGCATGTGTGTCTGATACCTAGGACCTTGTCTCCACAACTGAATAAGATCGAAAATGCCTAAATCTTTCCATAAACTACCTTTATGGTTTTCTACCCTATCGAGCCATGCGATATAGTCTTCGACTTTATCGATTCTTGGAGCTGCCCTAAAAACCCTAGTTTCTAAATAATGAAGGTCATAGGGTTCGTCAGGGTTTCTTGCAAAGATAAGAGGTAAATATGTTTTATCATGGGGAAAAAAGGCTTTAGTGTCCTCATTTTCATCTTTCTCAAGAGGTCCTAAGTACGCATATAATGAGTTAGAAGAAGGGATTAATACTTGGGACATCCAAATTTGAGTTTTTTCCTCATTCAAATCTGGTTCATTGGCAAACCAAGCATTCCCAGGTTGGTATTGTACTGAAAATTTTTGCAACCCTCGTTTTGGTTGAGATTGCGAATGACTATCAGTATCATTCGTCATAGAAGTAAGAAATTGATGGATGATGATTTCGTTTTTTAGAAGAAAGATCTTTGTTGACAAAGATTTTGAAAAGTCCAAAAATGGAAACGCGATGAAATTTCGTGTTAGAGAAGAAGAAGAGAGTGAAAAGTGTAAACTGAACTGAAAAGGTGAAGAGGAAAAGTTTTATACCTTTTTTGTAGTCTTAGATGGGCAACAAGTGTCAATATGACAATTATTAAAACATGAATAAAATGGTAGTTACCAAAAGTTGGAATGTGGCCCACTAAGTGAGATTTGATGACATCATAAAAGGTTTTCTCAACTGCCTTTGGATGCTGATGATAGTGATGTTATCTATTTCGACAGGAAATATATGTTCGACGAAGTTCAAAAATGTCTTTTTCTTCTACTATTTGAAGATACAAACGAAAAAGACATTTTTAGGGGCAATTTGTTAGCATGTATTTTCGACAGGCTACAATAAATGTAGTCAAATAAGTTTGACTTAGGTTTTAAAAAGAACTAAATGAGTTCGACTCACAAGCTGGATCGAGTTTATGGACTCAAAGAGATTTTGATGTTTGATGGTGAAGCTTCAACAAAGCAAGCAAGATATCAAAGAGCAGTTGGTGCCGGATTAACAAGCCAAACAACAGTTACTGTTGAGAGATGTTATTTGAAATTCAAAAGATGTCTGGACTAGTTATTAGCAGTTATATTCTATCGTTTCTATATAGGCAGTTATTTAGTATAAATAATAGTTATTCATAGGAAAAACGGGTCACAATTCAATCATACACAAAACTTACACACTCAAACTATTCGCATTCAAGGAGAAACGAGTAACAAGTTGCAAATGTATGAATCTGTGTACCAATTTACATTTAATTTATGCAATTTAAGTTTATCTCTTTAGATTCCTTGAAATTTACTTATTCTTTCTAGCAATTTACTTCAACAGATTCGACGCTTGTTGATTCTGACGGTTACATTCATATTTTACATCAAGAACATTCATATTTTATGGAAAACATAAGCACAATATGTCCTAAGATTTATTGGTGGATCTTGCAAGTAAACCATTTTGGAAACCAGCGGTTGTTTACCAAAAACCAAGGTAAACAGATGCCAATAACATATATAAGACAATCAACTTCTATTTTTTAAAGTAAAAGGTTTTATGGCTTAATGCGAATGCAAACAAAAAAAAATCATGGCCAAAAATATAATACATGTCTTAATCATGTAGAAAAAGGACATACCAATAAATTACCTTGTGAATGCAATTGCACAAAGAAACTCATGTGCATATGTAAGAAATTGTACAGATACAAAACATAAAAGTATAAGAAAATTGACTCTATGTAAGACTAACCTTACAAAACGTAACCTCCTTTAACCATAGTTATGGAGTCCACCTAAAACACATCACACACCTGCAGGATTTAAACACATACTACATTTGGAAAAACTAAATGATAAATGAGAAATAAAATAAAGAATTGTGAAGTGTAACCTGAATGTCTGCGTGGAAGAGGTAGAGTTCGGCAAACTTGTCATCATCAGAAACATCAGAGTCGTTTTGCTTAACAGACTCGTATCTACCACCCTCGCCATGTATCAATAAACCTTCACTTGCATCATGTCTGTAGCAACCCTCCGCCCTCGCGGCTGCTAGTGTGTCAGTACACAACTATTGTGAGCATCAGCTCTCTTGCGCCATGTTTTCATCTACAAACATGGTGCAACATATACATCAAAATAGATATAAATGTTTGCAAGGAAGTAATAAAGAGCTTAATTGAATCTCATCTTAGAAGCAAGCAGAAAACTATTACTACTATTGGGCTTTGAAATCGCACACCTTACTAACGTGATAAGAAAACAAAAAAAATGATTGAAATTAGAATGGTTGGAAATAAATGATGTCAAAAGATAGAGAAGCGTATGAAGAAGCTTCAATGAGGAGAGGATAGTGGTTGATACATACCTACGCTTGTGCGATAACGTTTAATGACAACTACCAACATCACTCATACTCAGAGTTCGTAACCAAATATCATAATAGTGAGCGAGAATCAACCGTGCATGTTTCGAATGAGAGGTAAATTAAAATAAAACAATAATCTATCTCAGGGATGAAGGAGACACTAGTATTTCAGGTCTTTTGGATGGAGTGCTAGTTGCTCAAAATAAATGAAAAAGTTGTAAATCGGTACATGCAACACGTGTGTTCTGCGTTAACAGTATTTAACTGTAGGGGATGTTTGTGTTGAATAATAAAATAGAGGGAGTGTGGGTAACTTATTCCATGGAGAATTTGGTGGACATTGCGGGAATGAATGTAAGCAGAGGAGATTCAGAGTAACATGGCTATACCAATGGGGAAGAAATTGATGATTGTTTAAGTTGTTAGTTGATTGTTTGAGTTGTTAGCTTGAGGTTGATTTTGCTATGTGCATAAAGAAGTTGATGATCTAGAATGATTTCAACTTTCTAGATCCCAACGTCTACATTGAAAACTGAAGGAGAGTTAAATGTTGGTAAATTTCCATGCAAGAATTTAAAGCATAATTGGCGGGATTAGGGTGTTGTTTCAAGGACAAAAAAGTAATTTTGATAGATTTTAGGGTTTTGGAATTAGGTTAACATTATACTCTAGGATTATGTATAAAGAATTTGAGTGGGATTAGGTTAAGTAGAATTAGGTGGGATTAGAGTGTTTTTATTTAGGGGTAAAATCAAGGTTTCCTCAAGTAGGGTTTGGGATTTGTGGCTGCAAACTTAACAGGCATTTAGAATAATAATAGATAGATAGATAGATAGATAGATAGATTTTTCTACTTTTTAATAATATATTATAAGTATGTGACATAGGATGTGGGTATCTGAGAGGTGTCAATCTAGTTTGGATGTTGTAAACTCACCTCACCTCGATGCCTCACATATCTCTGAACTTATCGGGAAAAAATTGAAATATTTAAAGATTTATTTCAGATGTACAAATACTTGATGAATTGACATCATCTAACACTAAAATTTTTGCCTCGTATAAATACTATATGTAATAATTTATTTATATTTTATCTTATGTAGATATTCAACTCATTTAAATCCTTAAAAAAAGTCAAATCATTTAAAGCTTAGTCAACTATTATATACCTTTATTTTCATTTAATCAATTTTTTTGGTGGTGGCCGAGGTTTGAACCCCGGACCTTGCATATAGTATGCATTTTCCTTACCAACTGAACTAAGCTCACGAAGACTTTTTCATTTAATCAATTAATATTAATTAAAGATTATTCAACTATTATATACCTTTTTTAACCTTAATTTCATTTAATAAATTTAAATTAATTAAAGATTATTCAACTATTATATACCTTTTTCCTTAAAAAAAACTATATACCTTTTTTAACTTTATTTTTATTTAATCAATTAATTATTAAATTATCATACATATGTTTCTTAAATGAAATAAATAAAATATTAAAAGCGCGCTCAATAATGTCTATATAAACATATATCTAAGAAACTTATTGTATGAAAAAGATGGAACCTACAAGAACTATTTCTCTAACAATGGCGTTCATATTGGCTGTTTTTTATCATTGCAACAGGTTTAAATCCAATAGACGATTTTAGGAGTATTTCATCTTTGGTATTTTTTATTTTCACTTCTACTCGTTTAAACTGACAATTACATATTATGCATGCAACATTATTCTTATAAGCATGTATTGTTTGTTTATGTAGAGATACACGTGGAATCACAAGCAAAGATAATGGATTGGATTCCCTACATAAAGTATAAATCATATACGGAATGTGTAAAATTTAAATGTCATGATTATCAAGTTTTAGAATGTCTAATTGACAGGTGCCGTTGTAGCAATTGATCTAAGCCTACAATAAAATTTTAGTCCAACACCATCCTTTTTTTTTGTCAAGTCCAACACCATTCTTTATAAATTAAGTAATGGATTGATGGAGAACCATCATTGCATTTGATAAGAATAACGTATAAAATATTAGTTACGAAGAGTTATCTACTCATATATTGTATTAAAATCTTTCAAAAACAAAATAAAATTGTTGGATTGTTCTAATTTTGACTATCAGTCAACTTTTTCCTCCAAAAGTTGTATTATTTGCTTTATTTTAATTTTTGGAATTTTGTATGTTGCATAGCATAAATTGATTGGACCACATGGTATTTTGTTAGTTTTAACTTTTTTTTTAATGTTAGATTAACAAAGAGACCAATATCAATATTTTTACAAAGTCAAGGGACCAATAACATCTTTTTGATGGGCTACCAATGACATAATTAAGCTTTAACAAAACTACCTTTAATTTTATGTTCAAACCGAAAACTATCTTTGTCTTTCTTTCTCAATACAGGAGAAGGTCAACACCCAAAAATATTCTGTTAGGATTTCTTTCTCACATATGGGAGATGGCACACAATCAAGGGACATTGTATTTAAAATATATAAGACAATGGATCATGTGAAAAATCATGTGGGTAAAGAATCTATAGTTTAATAGTGTGTTTGTGTGTGTGTGAATGAATAGAGTACGGGTGCGTGCCTGTGCAAAAAGAGTATGGTCTATTGAAATCTTCTATGTCTAGTATGATGTGTTAATAAAAGAACCAAATGTTTACTTTTTCCATCACAATAAGTCAATACAAGGCCTTAAACATAAACACAATATAAAAGAGTTTTATAACAATAATCTAAATAATCATAATGTGATTATATGTTCCAATATTTAGATACCAAATTAATCAAGACATTTTTTAAGGACTAAGTTGACTGTGCTGGTCAAAATTAGAACAATCCAATATTTTATTTTTGTAATATTTTTTACAAAATAGGATGCGATAACTATTGGTAACTAATATTTTATGTTATTCTTATCCAAATACAACGATTATTCTCCAATTGTCAATTACTCAATATTTAAATGACAATGTTGGACTAGGAATTTTATTGTTGGGTGTTGGTTTAGATTAATTGCCACAACCACACCTGTCAAATTGACATTCTGAAAACATGTCAGGTGGACAAGGAAATTTAATTTTTATACAATAGTCATCCGAAACACACTTTATGAAAGGCTCACGATCAACTCTCGCTGCTTGTGATTCCACAGGCATATCTACATAAACAAACAATACATGGATGCAACAATAATATGGTATGAATAATATGTAAGGTTGAAACTTAAACAAAAAGAAGTTAAAAATAAAAAATATGATAGATTTAAAACTAAAAAAAAATATTGTTCGGATTTAAACCTGATGAAATGATAAAAAAAGCCAAAATGAGTGTCATTGTCAGAGAAACAATTCTTGTAGGTTCCATGTTTTTGATACAATAAATTCTTTTGGTGTATGCTTATATAGAGATTGTTGAGAACACCTTAACATTATTTTATTTTGTTTAATGCATGAACATAAGTATGAACATATTATAAATAATTAATTAAATGAAAATAAAGTTATAAAACAGTATAATGTTTGACTAATCTTTAATGATTTGAATATCTACATAAGGTAAAATATATTAAAATTATTAAATATAATTTTTATATGTGCAAATTCTTTAGTATCAGATGCCAATTTACTTAGTATTTTTGCACTTAAAATAAACATTTAAACATGTTCAATTAAATAAATTAACAACTAAACTCATTTATATTATGTTACTCATCGTTAAAAAACATCAAATAATGTAGACTCTTCATAGTATACATTCCAATAATTGATATTTACATATGTTTAAAATATCAAATAATATGTAAGCATAAGATGATGTGATGGAATATAATAAAATTTTAAGATTCTATGGTTTTAACTTGAATTATCTACTTAATAAGAAATTTCAATTTAATGGTTGGATTGATCTAGTTAGGTTTCTACAAATACTTATTCAAGATAAAAAAAAATATTATTGTTTTGACATCCGAGGTCATCTTGACTTTTGAAAAGTTCTTGTCTTGCTCCAAACCCAGAACTATTTACATGGTTTGAATGTCTATTGTATAATAATCAATCATTTTCAAGAAGTAGTCATTTGTAAAGAGTTATAATATTTTTTAAGGAAAATATATTATAATTTTATATGTTATATAATGCTAATATTTATATTATGGCCTTGACCATAAGACTAGCTATATCTTTCTCGATTTTGTATATATTGTTTTAGATAAACCAAGAGCCTGAATTTGCATCAAAGTGGTAGTGAGACATCCTAACTAAGTTAGCACCCCTAAATACCACATGTGATCATCAATCTACCCACATAATATTATCCAGATAACTTAAATATAGTATTTGAACGAATAATATTTGTAATTTTTTTTTAAATACTGACATTATGTGTCATTATCGTGTTGTATGTAAAACTAACTTATTCATAACTATTTATAATCAAAAAAGTTTAGGTGAGTTGGGCTCCGGAGGCTCACCAGGGTCAAGGTAGACGCCAAGGCTTAAAGTACTTACAAATCTCTCATTAAACAGGCCATCCAAGCGTGAGTTGAACTTACGACATTACGAGTCAGTTGACTCCTTATCAACTTAATCAACCACCATTTAACAAGTATTGTATGTATAGTTTGTTGATTTGATTTTAACATTGTCAACACACGCACGCCCGCGCACACATACACTCACAATGTCTTAATACAACTATTATTTTTACACACACACGCACGCACGTCTGAAAAATTTCATTCGAAGAATTCAGTGTACAAAATAATCACCTATAAAATTTAATATGGTATGGGTACTAGCGTCCCAAAAAAATGTATATTGGTATTAACCTAAAATATCTATGTGAGTACGTAACAAATGTTTTTTTCTTTATCGATATAGTAAGAAAAATAGTGCAATTAATTGTTTTGAACATATCTCGTTCGTCGGTGTAGGAAGATTGATTAGTGTCAGGGAAGATACCAGAGGAAGGAATTGGACCGGTGGGGGAGTTGAAGCAGACATTGAAACTCTCTAGAGTGATACAATTGCTTAAGCTTGAAGGGATCATTCTGGTGAGGTTGTTTTGCGAGCGATCAACGTCGATCAAAGGAATGGATGACATATCAGGTATAATTCAGGTAAGCTCGTTTTCCTTAAGATTTGACATACTCAACTCTTTGCACTGATTAATACTAAAAGGAATGGATCCTTTGATGAAATTCTCATGCAATTGGATCTTGCACATCATTTTGCATCCAAGAAAACTGGGAGTTCGACCCTTGATTTCGGCAAAAGAAGTTGAGAAGATCCATAAGTTGCTGGCTTTGCACAGGTTCCTTGGTAAAGCACTTCATAAAGAGTTTCCTAAGGTGTTTAACTATTTAAGACTCCCTAATTCTCTAGGAATTTCCCCTCTGAAGTTGTCATTACTTAAATCAAGGAATGTTAAATTTGGTAGCATCGGTAGAGCTTGTGGAATTGAACAGATAAAGTTGTTGCTTTCAATGTGGACCCTAATGAGAGAGTTGCAATTGGCAAGTGATGGTGGAAGAGTGCTAATTAATTTGTTGTTGAAGAGATTCAACGTAACAAGGTTGTTGCCTCTGCAAATGTACATAGGTATCGAACCTTATGGTGAATTTCTTGAAATGTCAAGTCTTTGAGTAACCTGTTAGAACCCGGTTTTAGTGGTAGTGTACCAACAAATGAATTGCTGAAAACAATGAAATTGGTACATTTTGGAAGCTCATCGATTCCTTTTTGAATTTCATCATTTAACTTGTTATACATGAGTCTCAACTCTTCTAGGTCCTACAACATTGCTATTTTTTATGGAATTGGACATGTAAGCTCATTACTTGGTAAATCAGCCACTGTTTAACAAGTATTGTATGTATAATTTGTTGATTTGGTTTTAACTTTGTCAACACGCACGCACGCACGCGCGCGCACACATAATGTCTTAATACAACTATACAATATATTATTATTTTTTAAAATATAGAATATTACTTTTAACTATATAATTTATACTAAGTTTACTTTAAATTTATACTGATTTATATGCTTAAAAACATAAATATACATTATTTTTGTGTGAGAACAAAGATATATTATATATTTTTTGTATAAATTCATTTATGATTTAGTTTAAAGTAATATATTTTTTAATAACCTTTTATAAATACGTTAAATCATTGTGCTTGACACTGATATCATGCTAACTGATGGTCTCGGAGCATTGGTTGAGAAAACTAAAAAAGAAAGTTTAAATTAAAAATGACACTTTTCTAACTTTTGATGAATTGATTACACAAATTTCGATGCAATATTTACTATATTTGCTTCTTTAACCAGTGCGCCTAGGACACTGGTTAACATTTCTCTAATAATAATATTTGCACACGTTTTATTTAAAAATCAACCCACCATTGTACCCCAAACCACTATTTAATAATCAATACATTTTCCCTTTCCCTTTCCCTTAAACTTTTTTTTTTGGTTCCCTCGTTTTCTTTTCCCTTAAACATATATATTTTAATTGGTTCCTCTATTTTATGCAAATATATATTTAATCTTTATTCTTTAAAAAAATATTTAGTCTTTATATTTGTGTGTTTTCCTTTATGATGGTATTGTAGCGATCTAGCTCTATCTTTATTATTTTAATATTCATATGGTCCACACTCCACAAAATGGAAACCTCGTCTTTTAATTGCACTATTTTTCTTACTATATCGATAAAGAAAAAAAACATTTATTATATACCCGCATGCATATTTTAGGTTAATACTCATATACATTTTTTTGGGACGCTAGTACCTATACCATATTAAAATTTTATAGGTGATTGTTTTGTACATTGAATTCTTCGAATGAAATTTTTGCAGACAAATTGGTTTTAACAAATTTAGAATGGATGTGGTTGAATTGTGTTGGCTTTTTCTGGATAACTTTTTCTGACTGTTTAGAACTGGTCAATATCTGACACAGAGTCTGAGTGCAGCGGAATATAACAGACACAAATTAAAGAAACAGAGAGAGAGAGAGAGAGAGAGAGAGTGAGTGAGAGAGCAGACACAAAACAATTTATACTGGTTCCTCCCATAACACATGAGTAGTTCAGTCCTCTTGCACTTCCAAGGGATTTCACTATAATCACTACCGATTACAATTGCTCAAGGGCTCTTCCAAGAGCCTTCCCAATGCTCAAGCACACTTGCAAGAGACTTCTAATGCTCAGGGACTCTTCCAAGATACTTCCAATGCTAAAGGTCACTACAAAGAGACTTCCAATGTTCAAGGTCACTATGAAGAGACTTCCAAAGCTCAAGGACTACTCCAAGAGACTTCTATTGCTCAAGCATACAGGCAAGAGACTTCTATTTGTTTACAACTTAAACAAATTTGTTCTTACACCTGAGATATGATTGGTGGTGTAAAATTAACAATGTGGAACAGTCTCTTTAGACTTTACTATTTCTAAGATACAAAGTTTGGTAAGAAATTCCTAAGTGTTTTTGCGCTATTTGGTTTGATAGAGTAATGGCACAGTAAAATAGCAGAGTCTTGTTAATCTTCTTCAGCTCCTTATATAGGCAGGGACTGAGAGACGTTGGAGAAGAGTGCCAGCGCATTAAGAGTCGTTAAGAAGCTTCAAATCAAGGATGTTGGACCTTTACGTGATATGGATAATTCCGTTGGATAGTCATTCAAAAATCCTTTACTTAAACTGGATGTGTCATACCCCAATTTTTGACCTAAGACGTCACTGACACGTGTCGTTTGATGCTACGTTTATACACCGTCTGACCCTGATCGATCTCTGCGTTTCAGTGAAAATTTCGGCAGAGAG
>Ga0228711_1008997_pt1 | contig 13738 bp, 7 predicted proteins | sample MedpolnodulmetaG_2_FD_177996 | JGI IMG/M metagenome (GOLD analysis project Ga0228711, IMG submission 177996) | Root nodule microbial communities from Medicago polymorpha collected in Santa Monica, California, United States - brown nodules | ecosystem: Host-associated > Plants > Roots > Nodule...
GTATATTTTAATGTTTATTTTATTTCTTTTACTATTTATACAACTTATTCTAATTATTATTTTACTTATTTAATGTTAGAATTAAAATTTATGTTAGAATATATTTAATGTTTATTTTATTTATTATTTATTTAACGGTGTTGTTTTTTATTTTTGTATTTCAGTTTCGAAAAAAACATAGGGTGAAAGGTATCTCGCACGGGAAGAAGCTGAGCCTTAAAAACCTGATAATCCCTCAGTCGTGTGAACAAAACCAATGGTTTTGGGATGAAGTGAATATGTCCGGTCTTACTCCCCTCCTGACTACTGGGTACGAGAACATCTCTCACAGGTTCGTTTGTGCGATGTCAGAGAGATGGCATGAGGAGACCAACAGCTTCAATCTACCTGTTGGGGAGATGACCATCACACTAGATGATGTGGCGTGTCTCCTAGGCATCCACTATCACTGGGAGGCTCCTTCCTGATAGAGAGTTAACCTGTGAGGAGGGGCTAGAGATGATGCAGGTGGACCTACTTTTTACAGCGGAGGTTGTCGCTAAGGAGATGACAAAACAGGGTGCTGCTCATGTCAGTTTTGGTGTACTGAAGAGGCGCTACGAGGAGCTCTTGAATAGGTGTAATCAGCTGCTTAAGATTGACACACAGGAGGAGCAAGACGAGCGACCTCATGTTAGGTTGGTTTGTATTAAGGCGTTTATGTTGCTCTTGTTTGGCTGGACCATTTTTTCCAGCAAGAACAGCAAAAACATTAATCTGATGTGGCTGCTTGTGCTGCAAGATATGGACGAGTTGGACAGCTGGTCATGGGGTGGGATGGGACTTGCTTTCCTATATGAGCAGCTATCTCTTACCTCTGACTCATCTGTGGCCTTATGTGGTAGTTACATGACCTTGCTTGTGGTAATATTTGTTTTTCTTCTTTTTTACTTATTAGATCGTAAATGTATAGTTGTTTGTATAATACTTGTGTTGATATAAATTTATTTCTGTGTTTGCAGGGATGGACTTTGGCACACTTCACGAACATCATTCCGAGGATTGAAGATGAGGACTACGACCATACTGTTTCCCCGCTTGTCAGTCAATGGAAACCTCCCAAGGGCTTTTCTAATTCTGGACACTACCGAGCTGTCATTGATTCGTTGGACCATTCTCCTGTCACCTGGAGGCCGTACGAGAGACGACAACACATCACGCCCTTTCAGGACATATGCTGGTACTCTGGATGGATCATGGCCGGCAGCGACAAGATGGTCCGTCACTTGCCAGAGCGGGTTCTTAGGCAGTACGGGTATGTCCAGGCATGGCCCAGGCCTCCTACAGACATTGAGGCTCTTGCGGCAGATGACGTGGTCCAGGCCTTCACAGAGTTTGCTCTACATGTCCTCAGCCATCAGTAGAGGGGTCATCCGGTTCCGGATAACCAGCCGTGGGCTCATACTAAGGGGTACATGAGATGGTTCGTTAGAGTATCACATTCTATTGCGAACCCCCCTGCGGCCATTCCTGACTACGAAGCTGATGCCCCTCCTCGTCATGTCCCTCCTTAAGAGGAGGTTATTGTTGAGCAGCAGTGGGTCAGGCATCCTCCCGACCTATATCAGATCATCAGTAACATCAGGGACGAAGTGGACAATGCAATGGAGCATCCGGATGTGTTTCGTAATCCAGAGGAGGTTATGCGCTTGATGCAGGGCATACAGTCTGAGTGGAGCATGCTGGAACAGATGCCGGCTCCGCAGAGGAGAAGTAGGAGTCCACGGGATGGACCAGTATGACTTGTGTAGTTTTTTTTTATGAAGTTTTGTTGGATTTGGTTGTAATCCTATTACACTTACGCTTTTTGGTGTTTTTAATGACATTATTTGCTATTTTATTCCGTTGTTTTTCGTAATATAATTATGAGTTTAATGCTTGATTGAATGAATGTTTGAATGAATGATGAAAAATGTATGCAATTGACTGAATGAATGTATACTTGAATGAATGTATGAAAGAAGGATTGAAAAATTAGGGAAAATAGAGGTTTCTGCCTCGTCTGATTTTTTGCACAGACTGGGTGTGAGTTAACTCACGGATGTGCTAATGGCTGCGTGAGTTAACTCACGCAATTCTTTATATGTGCGTTACTTAAGTAGCGCAGCGTTAGTTAACTAATGCATAGTTTTACATTTAAAATGTATAAGCTCTAGTCACTAGACTACTTGATAAAGAGAAAAGACAAGAATAATTGACGCAGCTCAAAGTATGTCTTGCATGTACCAAAAAACATGGCAATGTTTAAAAATTTCGTACATGTGAAAATATGCATCAGAATACAACAACTTGTTTCAACGGTTATTAATTACCATTTATGACATGAACTGTTTATGCATTATTAAATATGGCAGGTCTGAAACGGCAATTAACAGTCGTTAGAAAGCAAACAAACAATAGTTAATTGTTTGGGATATTCTCATCGGTTTGAGGTGCTTGTGAGCAAACAAAGCAAATTTCCATCAAAAGATGGTGTAAATGCGCATGAAATAAATTCATTTGTTACAGCTAGATAAAAGGTAAGAACGTATTAAATAATATTGAAAAAAATACGAAAAAATATATATACAATAAAATCAAATATTTTATTTTTATTCAAAAAAAATTAAATATTTTATTTATAGGTATTGTGAAATAGAAAAATTTGCCGGTAGCTTTGCAATTATATAAAATTATCCCAGTTCACTTTTTTTTTTTTACCATAGAACAATTAGGATTTAACTCCCATGCATCAAAGTTGTAAAACTATTTTACACATACATCCCAAAGGAACAAAAATCTAAAAGTGGTATTTTGGCGGAAATATTTAAGGAACTAAAATCTAAAAGTGGTATTTTCGCATTACTTGATCAGATGCATACGTAAAACAAAATTACACTGCCAATGCATATAAATTAATCTCCAACAATTTTTAAAGTAATACGCACAACATTAATTTATAGATAAAATTGAAATTAATTATTAAAAAGTAACAATACATATCTTTTAATAGAATTTATTTCCCAAGACAGCACTTATTTCAGGATGAGCAAAGAGTTGAGAAGGAAATAGTTGTACTCAATTGCAACCTAGTGCAAAGTTTTTATTTTGTTTTTGGTAAGCAGCAAAGCAATTTTATATTTTATAAATTAACCAAATCAATCTTTTATTGAGCTACATCAAAGTAAATAGTGAACAATACCTAGCTACACAGAAAATTAGCAACCCTTTTCCTCTACATAAATGCACCAAATAAGACGGGCAAAGAATATAAAAAATTTGGCGTTCATAATTTTAGCACATGCAAAAACACTATTGTTTTTAACCACTAAACCAGCTGAACTTAACAACTAATGAATAAAATCCACTACAAAGCTTTTCATTAGAAACTTCCATCCTAAGAAACTATTTAATTAAAACTTGAGAACTGCGTAGACCAAACATGGGAGCACAATCCGTCCCGTCATTATGCAGTCTTCATTTTTCGTGAAGGAGGCCGCCGAAATAAACTGATTAGATCATCAAGACCCTGTAAAACAACATCACTAAGATTAAATGCTCACATACAAACTAGCCATCTGAAGTTTGCAACGAAAGTTAGTTGATAATAAATAGATACCCTCGTAGTGATGACCAAGAAACTGAAGAGCACAATTAAATATGATCCCAACACTAGAAGCAACAGCAAGTCAAACGTGACACTGGCAACCTGCAAAACCAAAAAACATTTACTTTCCAGACAACAGACGATGTTTAACTACAAAGTACGAATCAGAAAGTAACACTAAATTTGAACATAAAACACATTTTGTTTGTCGTGAAAATTTCCTCATAGTCACGAAAATATGTCCTTTGGAAAACAAGGGAAAACAGGTCAACAGTCAACTAACCAAAAAATGGTTGCACTCAAAAGAAATTGAAAAACACTAACTACAAACATGGTCTAAACAAAATTATGTCAAAGATCCCTTTAAGTTTGATTCAGATGCTCTAAATGGGGAAAGAGGACAATGAAAATGGCCGATATTTGAATACATAAAAGGTGCAAAGAAAATAACTTCAAATACCTGATATATGTTCAGCTGTGCTGTGGTTGAATCATAGAAAGTGAACATCCCATCTAGCACTTCTCGTTGTAGATTAACTTCATCGGTATGATCTTCTAATTCCTATAAACATGCAGAATACTTGGATGAGTATACTAGCGATAACAACAGAAATGCTTCAAGCTTCAATAGGATACCAAATAAATGGAGCAGCAGGCATCCTCAGACAAATACTATTGGTATCGTGATAAGCTAATACAAATAGTATACAAAGCAAATTTTGGCCTATTTACTCGAGAAACATTTCATGATATTAGGAGGTAGAATATAGCCCATAGCCCATAATCCCTTGTCAACCCAAAAAAAATATATACACTCCATAGTTATTGCGAACATTCCCATAACTGGTCGACCAACCGCCATATCCATCATACTGGACTTAATCCTTGACTTGAAACAAATGTAAAATATATGATAAAAATTTACACATTATAATGATCCGACATCCAATAATACCTTTTTCAATGCCGTAATAAAAGGATCGTCCTTTGATAAAAATGGTGCTACTCGAGGTGTTCGGGACAAAACATCTAACCATGATCGAATATAAGAAGGATTTACAGCCAAATTGCTGTTGTCCGCAAAGATCTGTACGTTCTTTCCTTGATGTCCATAAATATGCTTCTGCAAAATACAGTTCAAAAGACTGTTTAAAGAAAGGAACTTGGCTTTGCATAAAAAATATATATATTAATCTTCTTGAGACCACGTCACATCATAAGATACTGCCTATTAGTGGCAGTTTAAAAACAGAAGACACTTGAAAGTAGTGGCAATTTATGGTGTTCTACTAATTTACTAATTCATTGGCAAATAAGCCAGATTGCAAGAGCCAAACAATACTCCCTCCGTTTTTAATTATCAGCAAATTTGGCTTTTTAGGTTCATTCAATTAATGATGTATGTGGTTAACCACATACATCATTAATTGAATGAACCTAAAAAGCCAAATTTGCTGATAATTAAAAACGGAGGGAGTAAATAGGAATAAATCAAGAAAAAGATAACCCCATTAAGGTGTACAATGTCAATTACATAAGCATGTCAAATTCAAAAAATATGTTTATGATTAAACACCATCAACTATAAAATAACTATGACATTAGCGATAGCAAACCCCATAATTAAATAGAATCAAATACCAACAAGATAATTTACAATCACTGATAATCCTTAAAAGGACAGTGGAATATGAGGCGGAAGGAAGGAACAATGCGGAGTAAACTCCGCCCCATGAGTCATCCATTTTGTGGTGTTTGAACAAATAAGAATTGGAAATTTCGCAAACAAAAGGATCTCGTTAGCTACCATTAATACATTGCTACTATTATAATGTAATAAAATCCACATCATAAAATGAATCAGTATCCACAATAAGAGTAGGTAGTGCCACATGCTGTAACAATTAGCTAAAGTTTTGCTTGATTATAGGTTGTCTTTGGATGAGAGAAATTGGCAGGGCCACTAATCCATCAAAGGGTGGACAAGAAAGCTAAATCATTTTGGCAGGGCCACAAATGCTACCATGTCTGCAATTAAATGCGCATAGTAGTAGAAAGATCAACTTGATACCCAGTGAAGAAATAGTTTTGTTACTACTACAACTACTATAGAAAAATATACTCACACTAACTTCAACAAAATCTAATGAATAATAAATGAAGAAATAGTTGTTACTACCAGAGAAAAATATACTCATGCTAACATTGACAAAATCTAGTGGGTAATAACACTATTTTTCAAGCAAAATTACAAAGACAGCATGATGGGTCCCCAATCTAACAATATACTTACCGCAAGAGACTCAGCAATTAGTTTCGCACTTCTGACAATTGCTGCTTCATTGACAAATTGCCTGCAGAACAAAGGTCTCAGCAAACAGGCATAGAAATCATAAAATTCTTGCATTTAAGTCCAAAGATGAACCTGCCATCAACCAATCCACCGGTGCTCTGTAGCAATTCAGGTGCCGTAGGGAGTTCAGAAAGGGTGGCAGCAGTAACTCTCAGCCTTGAAAACTGTTCATGCTCCCAAGCTACCTACAGCAGATGTCAAGCTTTAATACCCAACTTTAGAAATAGTAGTTAGACAATGTAGGAAGTACATGCTTGCTATCAGGAAGTATATTTCAATAAAACTTATTATGCAAGCTGGTATGATTAGAGGAAAGAAATAGTAACCAATAGGCAGTTTTAGAGTAAACAGTAAATCAATACAAATCGGCAAAACTACATTAAAATTTCAAATAGGCCTTTAATCTTTTTTTCGAGTCAAGTTAGTCTTTTCTTCATGTCAGGTTGATGCTTAATGTTTAAAAACAACCAGACTTCATTTTACATCTAAATATGTGACCAAAAGTCTTACTTGACCATTCAAAAAAGTAAATTATATTTAGAATTCATCAAGAAAACATCTAAATTACATCATAATGACGGTTACAATAACTAATCCATCAAAATTAACATGATTGGTTTTACTTCTTATCTAAGATTGTGAACTCATTTTCAATGAGGGTCTAATTTTGCCGCTGATTTGTGCAACATTATTTACAGTATCTCATTCAATGATCAAGTACACAAATTTGTAACAGAAGTGGACCACGAATGAATGTTGATTCAACGGTGTAACCATTTTTAAAGATAAAGAACTAATTTGACACGGAAAAAATATAAAGGACCTATTTGAAACTTTAGAGTATGGTAAAGGATATATCCCAGAGCAAAATTTCTTTGATAAATGTATGGTTTGATTTCTTTGATAAATGTGCAAACCATATAAGATTAGATGTCCAGTTCATGGTAATAAAATGAGTTGGACAGGGATGCGAATTCCACTGCCACATGAGATAGAATGGAAGCTAGATATAAACTGTCGGAGCTATGCGGGTGAAGCAGAATTGTGAGAGTTTATCACTTACTCGAGGATTTGAAATATTTATTTTCTTATGCTTCAGATTAACTTGGAAACCTAAATCTTCTGCAACACTTGAAAAATCCTACACCAATTTTTCCATAAAAAGAAGTCAGTAACTCAACTGCAAGTCAATCAATTTATTTTAGTGAAGTCCAAGCCACTGTGACAGAGTCACTTACTTCTAGAATTTGTTTAATAAAGGCATTTTCTGGAGGTTTAGACACGTGAATCCATAGATCATTTTCCCATGAGCCAATACTATCTAAGCAAATAGCATAGTCAATGCTCTCGCGCAGACGTTGATCAAAGCTCTGAAGCCACTGAAAAATACAAAACTATTAGTTATAAGAATCATAACACATAGAGCATGCTGACATGTCACAGACCTGTCAGACGAAAGAAAGAAAGAAAAAGGCATGAAAGCACTTTTGGTCGCCTTATTATGGTCAACCCACAATTTTGGTCCCGTCATTTTTAATTTCACAACTTTGGTCCCTTAATTTATATAAATTTGGAAAAGCAGGGCAAAATGTACAACTTTGATCCCCACATCACTTACAAAATTGCCACAACATCAGAATCTTGGTCAAAATTAAAAGCAAGGAAAAATGTAAAATTTTAAAAAACTAGGGGACTAAATTTGAAATTAGAAATCACGGGACTAAAATTATGGATTGACTATTTTATGGGGATCAAAACAGCATTTGATCAAAAAAAAAATTATCTTCCAAACAGGATGTATCACCTTACGGGTTCCATTGTAGTTGTAAGGCCCACCAGAAGTTAGCCCAAACAGAAGATTGTACTGTCCTCTTGTCTTCGGATTCGAATATAAAAGAGAAAATAATCTAGCTACTTCAAGAAGAGCCACAATGCCACTTCCATTGCTATCGCTTCCCACTGATAATGCCTACAATTACAGATGCTTTAACACAGCCAACCAAGAAGGTAATTCGGTATTGTTTTATAGGTGGAGGAATTAATAAATAACATACCGGAGCAGCCCCAAAGGTGTCATATGATGCCACTATCGCAATGGTGGGTAATTGATGAGAATCACCATCTGTCTTCAGCCCTGGCAACCATCCCTGCAACCATATAAAAGATATCAAATATCCACACAAGTTCTTTCTATCCAAAAAACATTAACTTTAGAACGCTAGTGACTATAAAGATATATGTAACATGTGTCTTTATCTGTTACATTTTATAAAGCATACACTGTATGGTTTCCAAGCTTATAACATAAAGCACAAGCTCACATTTCAATATCATAATTAAAATGAAACTTGCACAAACTATGGAAGATGATAACAAGAAAGGAGACAAGAATTTAAGAAATTACAAAACTAAGCATGCCTACGCTTAGTTAAGTAGAAAAATAGAGCAAGGCAAATGAAAGTGATATAGAAGTAAGGAATTGAGACTTCACAATCATGTAGCTCATTAATCAAACAGGTAACTAGTATGACAAGAGTCTACAATCTATCAAAATTTCCCGAGTCGTCACTAAAATGCATTAAGAACAAATCAATATCCTGGAAGAAGAATATGACAAGAAGCAGATTATCCTATCAGTACTGAGTATTTATTGTTTTTGCTTAAACATGTAGCTAAACTGTTGCTCAATGCACAACCCTCGAGCCTACTTAGGGCCTTAGATTCAAAGCTTAAAAGTTTTCACAGTTAACAACTGAGAATTACTGGGGAAAATACAGTAAAACAAAAGGAGGCCAATGTTAAAAACAAGTTTCTCTACTTACATATCCATTTATTTGAAATAAATTTAGTTTGATTTCAAATAAGATTGTTGAGATATTCATATATTCAATAAAGATTAATATGATGTCTAAAAAATTCAAAGCTATTGTTAATCTAAAAAAATTTGCACACCCATCACCCAACAGTATCAACCCCATAAAAAAGAAGGCCAAACAAACACCTGAATATTTGTAATGGGTGGAGATCCAACTTTCTTTGGTTCAGTGGCTGAAACTACAAACTTGTACCTACAACATTTTAAAAAACAAAAAATAAAACACAGAAAGAAAGGAAGAAATGGAACATAAAATATTCAATAACAAAACTCAAGATCTAATACCCATAAATTGAAATTATGTAGAATAAATAATATGTAGGCTTAATTACAGTTTTGGTCCCCCTGTTTTTACCATTTTGCAGAATTGGTCCCCCTATTTTAAAATTCGACAGTTTTGGTACCTCCATCATATTTTGAACTATAAAAATGTGATATGATAAATTTTAAATGTCGTGGAATATGATCTGAAGATGGAAAAAGATCAACATCGATGAAATTGTAACAAAGTTCCCTTGAAAACTTCATTTAAAACATATCATATCAACAATATTTTAGACAAAATATTTGATAGAGGGACCAAAATTGTCGAATTTTAAAATAGGGGGACCAAAACTGCAATTAAGCCTAATATGTATATTCAATTCATAAAATTCAATGTCACTTGTCGTGACCATCAAGGCAAATTTGCAAATTTACGTAAAACAATGAAAGCATTATTCTCCAGATTAAACTTACCCGCCAGTAGTTGCAGTAGCAGGCTGACCAGAGGCATCATTCTTCTTGATATCCGATAACACAGTGTCAATGTTATCATCCTCAAAAGCAAAATAAACAGGATACTGCAAAAAGAACACAGCACTACAAAAGTTAAACTAAAAATAAATAAAAATAATAGAGGTTAAAATAGCATAATAGTAAGAAACATAACAAAACAAATTGCAAGAACCGAGCTCCTTCGCATTAATCGAAAAGGATGCCATATCACATACTAAAAGTAAAAAACACATCCTTGGATAAATTGGAAAAAAACAGTTAAGTATGGAAGAACAATGCAATTCATATCATAGAAGTGTCCCTTTCCTTTCTGACACACCACACTAAAAACAACATCATCATAACAAGCAGCACACGGATATTGGTCTTCAAAAAATTGAGAAACCAATTTCAGAACCTTACTAGGTGCATTGGTTATGAGACAATTTAAGAATGCGTAATAGTCCACGCTATAAACTAGTAGAGGACAAAGACTATGATATTCAGTAGAACTTATGGTAAACATTCCAATTTTGTCAGTACCTCCAGGCACGAACTGACCAATCAAGAACTAAGACATGCAAACACACGAGGCCAACTTGAGAAGCATCCATAGTGATACATATCAAAATTAGGTTCATAATCATAAATCATCTGCCACAATTTATATTAAAAAAATAAACAACTAAATCATCTAGGGGAAGCAAATAAACAAGACCTGTAGATCACTACTGCATGCACATGATGACATTTGTAATTAAAAACAAATTTGACTTGAACATAAAGAAGCTAGCCAGTAGCCACAGTATTCAATCATCAACAAATCAATGAAAAATTTACAAAACCCGTACTACTTCATCAAACAAACCACTGAAAGAAACCAATATGTTTGCTAGTAACATCGGTTAACTTTTAGGAGAACACAAATACACTGCATAAATTACTTTAAACAGTACAACATAATTTGATGACGTAGAATGAAAAAAAAAATGATAATGTTAAGGAATTTAAAGTTAATGATCTAAGCAGTTAATCTTTGCTACCTGAATTCAAGCAAACAGTTCATTTCATTTGAAATTCCAAAAGAAAAATAATTACATGTTTACAACAATCTGGATAAAGGAGCAGCTTTCTGAAATTTACTCACAGGTAAGTTGGTGTGTATAAGTATTTGTTCAAGCTCGTCCAGCACATTCTTCAGCGGTTCTTTGCTCCCATCATCATGATTACTACTTGCACCACCTTTGTTTTCAAAACTGAATATCTGGGGCAGCAAAAATATTAAACCCCCCAGAGGCTTGCTACCACCGATATACTCTGTCATACAAGTCACACAAAATTGTGATCTTGTTAAATTTATAATAATTATGAACGAAAATCCCATTCTTCAAATAATGATCAAAACAAAATAGTAACGACAATTTTCAGAGCTCAACTAGAACAGATAATTTTGGTCTGGGGCAAACACAACAACTGCTTGCTTCATGGACAAGACCCATTTAAAACCTGATTGTTACAACAAATTTATTACTATGATATTTTACGTTTACAGATCCAGCTACATTACTATAGCCCTGTTTGGATAAACTGCTTAATTATGCTCTTATTTTATGTATAAGCTATTTCTTTAGAAAAAGATAAAATAAAGTCAAAATACTTTCATATAAGCTATAATCTGCTAACATAAGCCATATTGAAGAGTTTATGGAAATAAGCTGAGTAGCTTATGGACATAGGATCTGTTTGGATTAGCTTATTTGAGCTGAACTACTTGCACAAGCACTAACAAGACTGTCTGGCTGAATTTATGTAAACAACTTATGGCATGTTTATAAGCTCAGCTTATCTTAATAAGCTCTCCAAGATAGCTTACAAAAACAGGATAATAGCATATTAAAAAAACAATTTAACTTCATTTTATCTCCTGTTATAAAAATAGCTTATAATCAGTACTTATCATGATAAGTGCTTATATTTACAAGTTGCAAATTAAGTTGTTCATCCAAACAAGGCCATATTATAAATTGTTTTCATAAGCTCTCCCAAACAGTACGACAGTGTTTACTCCAGCTGATAAGCTCAAATAACTCAATCCAAACATACCCTATATCCAAAAGACACCTTAACGGATGTAGCATCTATTAATTTTCACACTTACCATCAATATCTCAACACAAAACCCCTAATGTATTCCTAAGATTCTTCCTTCGTATGCTTTTCAGAAATATATAATTAATACATTCTTATTCTATAACATTAAATGAACCATAACATTACAACTCATATATCTCTACTTACTTTTTTTGTCCCAAACTAAAAATTACTATCCAAATTTATATATTCCAATAAAACTGAAAATAAAATAAAAAATTAACAACTAAAAAAATTAGCATTAAACATAAAAACACGTCAACAGTTTCATAAACACTATTAATAACTTCCGTAACTCAAAAAATTACGTTCCACATCAAAATCATTCACAATCAGCAAAAACAACTAAAAATTAAATCAAAAAAATAAATAAAAATAAAAAATCAAAGAGAAGAAAATGATCGAACCTTGAACAAAGGACATGTTGAGTTCACGAAGAGGAATAAGAAGAACAGTACGAGAGAGATCAGCACTCGGAGCAAAATGAAGAGAAGCAGCGTGGTGATTGATGCTAGCGAGACGAGATCCAAACGGAACACCGGAGATATCGTATTGGATAAGACGGTAAACATCGACTACGGTGGCGCCGTCGCAGAGGTCGACGCAGGCGACGAGGATGAAGACGAGAGCGATTACGGAGTCGAAGAGGATTTCGCGGTTGCGAGGTTTTTTCGACGGCGTAGCCATGGTGGCGTTGAGAATTGAGATTGGATCTGGTTTAGGGTTTAACAGAATGATTCCGATCTAGTCTTAAATATGATAAATATAAATATTATAATGATTGTGATTGTTGTTGATAATTTATCATATTAGAAGAAGATCGGTAGATCGAAGAAGGATGGAGAATGAAGCGATGTTACTTATGCAGCTATCAGTTCAGTACAACCTTATACTTACTTCACTGGGTGCTACTCGTGGATTTTTTTTTTTCTTTTTCAAAATAAATAATTTAAAATGCTTTTTTAGAGAAAATAAATTAAAATGATTGATTGAGTTTAATTTTTGTGTTAACTAGCGTCTATACGGACACCCTCGTCTATCCGCTTTTTTTATTGTATTAATGCGTATAAATTACGGATAATAGTTTTTTTTTATAAAATTTTGATTAAAATCATTTTGATTTTGATTAAAATTATAAGTATAGATAATTGATATATTGCACTTTTATATTGTAACAAACTAAATTTATCTTTTTCAACGATACAGAGAATATAACAAATATAAATAATATATTTCAAAAAAATATAACAAATCTCTCAAGAAAAATATATAACAAATATAATATAAATTCTTATCTTTTTGAATGACGCCAACAAAATAACATTTTTATGGTCAAATTTACTTAGAGGTATAATTGAAAGGAGAAAAAATCAGCTCAAAATGGTCTACTTTCTTTATATATAGTATAGATTAACTTTGTCAATTTATCGGTAGTAAGAATGGGCTTCAAAATTATTTCACTTAAAAATTAAATTTAAATTATCTTCAACAATTCGTTTTTAAATAAAATGCATTAATCACTTGAGTTGAATAAATCTTTTTTTTTTGTTAAATTTAAAGTGATAAAGTGAGACATCCGTCTAAGATAAAGAAAATCTTAAGATTAAGGATTTACATGTTAGAAATGTCTCTAGCTTTTTTTTATTTATAAAAGAAATGTCTTTGTCTCTATATCTGGATTTGTATTTTAGTTTTAGTAAACAATTTTTTATATATAATACTTTATTAAGAGGTTTTTTAATAATATGTTTGAATACTATTTATAATTTTCAAGAAGAAAATAGAGTTATCGATTGCTGATAATATGGTTAGATTTTTACTCACACTTGTTATGATTTGTATCATTCGATTATAGTTCATAATTCTCCAAGTGATAGACTATATGTAAATTTTATCATAAATATTGAATGAAAGTGGTGGTTACCATTTTCTATGGATGGAGTGTGTCTTCTCTACTTTGTTTTTTTTTTTATAATAG
>Ga0228711_1008998_pt1 | contig 13737 bp, 6 predicted proteins | sample MedpolnodulmetaG_2_FD_177996 | JGI IMG/M metagenome (GOLD analysis project Ga0228711, IMG submission 177996) | Root nodule microbial communities from Medicago polymorpha collected in Santa Monica, California, United States - brown nodules | ecosystem: Host-associated > Plants > Roots > Nodule...
TATTATTATTTCATTATTAGAGTCCTAAGTGAGACAAATGTCTCAGTCCTGATCAGAAATCCATGTGATGATAATATCATGCAGTTAATGTTTTCCTTACAGATTTCTCTTCTAAACTACTTTGTTATTTTCATATGCAGCTTAATAACACAGAAATTCATGTATTCAGATATTATCATAGTCCCTTTTCTGTCTGTTATTCTAAGTTCAACCTTCTTGTTTGTCAGGTTGTTTCTATAGTTGGCCGTGAGATTGAAGTTGGAGGTATCTACAAAGGTGTTGTCACCTCTATAAAAGAATATGGAGCTTTTGTTGAATTTAATGGTGGCAAGCAGGGCCTTCTCCACATTTCGGAGCTATCACATGAACCGGTATGTATGACTTACCAATTTTAATTTTTCATTATTAAGATCATTATATTGAATATCAACAGCATAAATTCAATATAATAATTTATTTAAAAAACTCTATGCTTTCCTTAGGTTTCTAAGATTTCAGACATAGTCGCTATCGGCCAGCAGCTTTCTTTGATGTGCATTGGCCAAGATGTTCATGGTAACATTAAATTATCCCTCAAAGCGGCTTTGCATGGTCCCGGAGGATCAGAGACTAATTATATAACCGAAGTATCTGCCACATCTGCAAAAGTAACTACCAACAGTTGGGCACCAGTTTGGGACACGTCTAGTATTACACAAGAACAAAATTCTGCTTCCGAGTTGCCTATAGAAAAAAATGAGGTGGGCGAAACAAAACCCTCAGACTCCCAAACACCAGTAATTGTAATACGCAGTGCTGCTGAATGTGATGAGGAGGAGAAATCTATCCGCTTGGATCACAATCAAACTTCAAATGGTCCTCTCATTGATGATGGGGTAAAATTGGATAGTAAGTCGAAATCTCCATCCAAGTCAAAACCTCGTAAATCTCAAGATGCAATTGATTCTTCATCTCAGTCAGGTCCCTTGCCAAAGAAGCCAAAACTTTCAACGCAAAAAGAGTCGAAATCTGATAATCAAAGGGCAGAAGGGAACGGGAAGAAAGGTAAAGATAATGAAACATCAACTGCAAAAGATTTGCCACTTGGAACAAAATTTAAAGCCAAAGTTTATCAAATTCGTGCACATGGGTTAGTGTTAGATTTGGGTGGAGGAGTTCGAGGAATGTACCGTTTTGAGGTAGAGTCATCTTTATGTTTCATAAGTGGCAGTTTCTTTCTGATATGTATGGTTTTCCTCGTCTTTTACCTCTTTTGCCAAACATTTTTTTACTTATGATTTTTTTTACCAATCCATTTTTTTGTATGGTTTCTTGTTGCAGAGATGAAAAATTATTCATATTCTCTAGTTAAATTTGCATTTTTTTCAACGTTATCTTAGCTGATCATTCACACACATAAAGTTGCTTCCACACAGTTTGGTGTCTCGCTTTCCCCATCGCGATTTCCATCTTTTGCTATAAATAATCAATTTGATTGTAGCATGAAAAATTCCTTTAACTTCTTAAATTCATAAATTGTATGTAACACGAGCCATCCAATTCCCTTACTGACCTATTATTGTTCTGTATTGCAGGGAGATGGGAAAACGGACTTGAAGGTAGGCGACGAGATGCGAGTAGTGCTCTCAAGCTTTTCTAGCAAGGGAATTCCGGTAGTGTTTCCTGTGGATGATAAATAACTTAAGTTGTTACTTCTTTCACGAGACAGCCCATGGACATAGACCACCAAGATGATGGCCTGGAAGAAATTCTTCCAGCTGTAAAACCAAGATCAATAATTTTATTGAAAACCTGGTTTTTGTTAGTCCAATAACATCAATCGATCAATATAACCAACTTCCGGGATATATTTGCTCAATTTTTGTTGAACTGCTGGGAATGCCTTGGTAAATTTTTTGAATTTTTACACCACTGCCCTTGGATTAACTGTATGAAGTTTGAGAAAGCCATAGGAGAATGAGTCTTAGAGATTGGATGGTGAACCTCTTGGATTTCCATTATTATAAACATACATTTGGGTGCAAAAAAGTAATGTCCTGAATGTATGATTGAATTATGAATGTAAAAGAATTGTAACTGCAAATATAAAATGAGTCAGTACCATGAATTCAGGAATCAGGATTGGTGTTTTCCTGTATGTGTCTATTACTACAGTTTTGGAATGAATAAAGGATTTAAATTGAGACATTTTCAAATATTGTGACATTAGTTAGAAATTTATACACCAAAAGTCCAAAACTATATAAATTTGTGACATTAGTTATACATTTATACGCCAAAATTAGTGGTCAAAAGAAAAAAAAATACAATTAAACTATAGTATCAACACTTACAAATAGCTAGGAACACGTTTCTAGTTAATGACCAAAAAGTGTAAGCCTAAAATAAAAATGAAGATATTCTTTGTTACTTATAATATAAGATAAACAATAATGTTTAAAATTGTCAAACAAGTATAAGAAGATTCATAAACCACCCAAATTACTTAGACCTTCTTAAAACAATCTGATCATTTTTTTAAGAACATTTTGTTTTAAGCTAAAAAAAGGAAAGCTTGTCCAGTTTTAATGGCTTATAGGGGGTGAGGTAGGGGTATAGCGTAACAACTGATCAAAGCATTGAGTTGGGAAAAGCCCAAAATATAGAAAACCCTAAATCAATCCTTATAAATTTGAAGCTTAGACTTGTGAAGCAGCCATGTAACTTTCTTCGTCTACATCTCATTTCAATACTCTGAAATATTAGTTTAACCATGTATCCTCTTTTTTCACTACTACTCTTCTTGTATGAAAAAGATGAACAAATTGACTTACAGTAGATTTTATATTAATTTGAATGAATTTTCATTATGAATTATGGTGACAAATTGTGTATTCTTTTGTATCATTAATAAAGAAAGTAATTGTTGTTTTGGGTTTTCCATGAGCTTTCACTTAAAGTTAACGAAGATACTTACTTGGTTGCACTTTTGGCCTCTATTTTCCTCGGTATCTTGATGTAATAAGTGTTTCTAGATTACCAGGCACTATCAAACGAACTGGGATTATTGATTTCATCCAAATGTATTACATTTTAATTTTAATGTTTGAAGGGTTTGGAAGACCATTTATGTGACATAGACTTCAAGACATGAAGCACGGAAACATGTGTCGGTGTCTTACACGACACATGTTTGACACCGAAACATGTCTAATCTGAAGAGTGTCTTGCTTCATAGACTTCAAGATTGCTGGAACTCCAAAAGGAGTTACTTGCCACTCAGTTGGATATGAAACCAGCTGGAATTCCACTTGATATCATATGTGAATGTGTAGCACCTGCACATAAAGCCCATCTACACATTATTGATCACATGGAACGGGAAATTAAAGAACCATGTACCAAGCAGGGCAGTTCTTCTCAACAAATAGGTTGAGATCTTTAACTTCCTTTTCTCCTTTCATTTGTTTGGTAATGTTTTCAGTTAGATTCCTTGATTTTTTGGGATACCCTAATCTTTAAAATTTATTTTTGACGATGTAGTCACATTGAAGTACGGCAAAGAGCTCTTCGTCGCCAAAAGTCACATTGAAGTACTTCTTAAATCCATACATTATTTTGCTCCATCGTTAAATTGTATGTAACATGAGCCATCCAATTCCTTACTGACCTATTATTGTTCAGAATTCTGCAGGGAGATGGGAAAACGGACGTGAAGGTAGGCGACGAGATGCGAGTAGTGCTCTCAAGCTTTTCTAGCAAGGGAATTCCAGTAGTGTTTCCTGTGGCTGACAAATAACTTGAAACTTGTTGCTTCTTTCATGAGATAACCGACGGATGTATACCACCAAAATGATGGCTTGAAAGAAATTCATCCAGCCGTAAAAAAAGATCGATAATTTTATTGAAAATCTGGTCTTTGATAGTCCGATAACATCAATCGATCAATATAACCAACTTCCAGGTTATATTTGCTCAATTTTTGTTGAACTGGTGGGAATGCCTTGGTCAATTTTTTCGAATTTTGCACTATTGCCCTTGGATTAAGGATTAATTGTATGAAGTTTGAGAAAGCCATAGGAAAATGAGTCTTAGAGTTGAATGGTGAACCTCTGTTTGGATTTCCATTATTATAAACATACATTTGGGTGGAAAAGAAGTAACATGTAAAATTATTATAACTGCAAATATATAATGAGTAAGTACCATGAATTCAGGGATCAAGATTGGTGTTTTACTGTATGTCTCTATTACTACAGTTTTAGAATGAGTAAAGGATTTAAATTAAGACATTTTCAAAATTTGTGACATTAGTTAGACATTTATACACCAAAACTATAGTGTCGAAAGAAAAGAAAAAAAAAAAATACAACAACACTTACCAATGACAAGAAGTAAGAAATTTTACCATATACCCCTACAGTTATACTTTCACTCTTTACTCTATACCCCTACACTTTCACCCCTACAAATGATAAAAAAAAGGAGAATTTATGTGGTACACCTCTAAATTAAGGTGTCCTGATTCACATGTTTCATAAACCAATTGAGTTGATCGATGAATTGAGGAAAAACGTGAACGAGAACAACGTTATTAAGGGGAAAAGTTTGGTGCTAACTCAATTGATAATATGTGATCAAACACAAAATAGAAGACTTTAATCCGTGTGCAATTTGTGACATCCCTTAAATTCCAATTTTGCCAATAATTTTTTTTAAAACTAAAAAATTAAACGAATCCGGATACCCCACATGATTCTAAATGTATTCCAATTAACTTAGTTTGGAAACACTCAATTAAGATTTCTCGAACACTTTTTTACGAAATTAAGATTTTTTGAACACATTTTCATTCATGTGGGGTATGAGAATTTTTATATTTTTTTTATTTAAAAAATTTCATGGACGAAACTGGAATTTAAGAGATTTTGTAGGGTAAAAGTATAATTGTTGGAGTATAAGGTAAAATCTTTCAAGAACATACTTTTAGTTAATGACCCAAATAGAGAAATATATTATGATGATATTGAAACCTATGACATTTTTTTCTAGTTTTTCTAGTTAGAAAGTAAACAAACGCTTATATCTAGTTGAAGGGAATTACTTAGATAAATAAATTGGATGCAAGGGTGTGACGTATTTAGTAAACTAAGGCGTTTGAGTTGGTTCACCATAGCTTAGTGTGTTTCATTCTTCGAAAAAAAATGTGATTAAAATATATAACATTTGTAATTATTATTTTTTTAAACAAAAAGAAGTTACAAACATTTGTAAATTAATGTTTAAAATTGAACGAAAACTTAAGCAATTATGAACAAGCAAGTGAATTAATGTTAAGAATCACAACATGTTTAAGGAAGTAAGACCCATGTATTGTGAAGCTGGATACATTTCCAAGCTGCATGGATCTGCAATTTTATTGATTTATTATCCTGTCACAAACTAGAACCATACCAAAATCATGCATGCATTCTATTATCCGAATCTTAGCTTGCCCTCATAAACAAATACGTATCCATGAAATTTAACGTAAAGTTTTACGTGGTATAGTAGTATATTTGGCTTGATCTTGCTTTTGCTTGCTATAGTATATACAAATATACCTAATTCAATACGATAATAATGTATAATTTAAATTGCTACTTGGTGCATAAAGTTAAAATAACTTCATTTAAGCACATTTACACCATTAAATATACACCACCATTTTCTTATCAATTATTTCTTCAAAATGGAGCGTATATAGAGAATACTTGATTTAATTAAGAAAGAAGAAAAACATCTTGAGGGACCTTAATCTCCAAAATGGAGCATATATATTAGTAAAATTAAACAACAATAAAATTGCATGATTGAATATTTGTTTCGTGACATATGCAATAATATAATCTTAAATCCTTCATCTATATTAGTACATGCATATGTCAATAGGGACTTGCATGTAATAATAATATAACATTAAGTTTACCAAGCAATTTGTTCCACTTAAAAACCAAGAAAAGAAAGTCATACTAGCTCAATAAACTAAACAAATAAATGACAATGAAGTCTAGAAAAATAAAAACCAAATTCAACAATCTTATACTAAAAAGCTAGCATGAATGTCAAAAGCATTACCTGCTACTTCCTTCCATCCATGTAGTTGAACATTCGAGCTTGAACAATATTTGTATCATAGAATCCATTAAGTAGATGTTCATGGGATAAGTTTGAAAGATTCTGAAAAGGAAGAGTAGGCATACCAATAGGATATGATTGCATTATCATTGCATTTCAATTATAATAGTATGATGGAAAGTTTTTATCATTTTCAGCTTCTTCCTTCTTCTTCATACCGATTTTGAGATCATTGGTAACATTAGCATCAACATGATGGGTCCAATTAAAATCAATCTGCTTGCAAGGGTAAGATTGTGCATATCTACCTGCCTTAGACTCTACATGGTAGAAGCTCTGTGCTCGGGAAACCATATGAGAAGGTTGAGAGCTTTGTGCAGTTGAAACCATGTGAGCGGGTTGAGAGCTTTGTCCCGATATAAGTGGCCAAAACCCTAAAGGGTTTTTATCACTAATATTCATCAATGGAGGATAAATGTGTGCTTGAGACATGTTGTTTTGCACGAGATTGAAGTAGCTACTTGGAGTTGAGTCTAAGTAAGGAGAACCATTAAGATTATCAATCTTGTTTGTCTCAAGAGCTATTGATTTTCCCCTAAGATCTCCTTCTAGCATATTCATCTTTAGATTGCATTCATCAAACTTAGAATCCAAGATCCTAGCAAATAACCTCAATTGTTCATCTCCAAGAGAATTGAAGGATTCATCCCAAGTTTGATAGTCCATCTTAAACTTCTCTTTGTGCACTTTGGAAATCTCAAATTCAACTTTTTTCATCCTTTCGTTAAAATATTCTTGAACATCATAGGTCTTAAGACGCCTGTCAATTGTTGTGTTATAGTACCTTTGAAGAATTCTTTGCACCTCTTTTGTGTCTTTCGGCCATGTTTCAGGTTCAGCATACCCTTGACCTTCAAAGTTGGGAGCATAGAGAATCACACAAGCATCAACATCACAAAGAATGGAAAGTTCCTCAACTTTTTTCATTAAGCCAATCTTTCTCTTTTGCAATACTATCTTCCTAGATTTCTCCTTTTGAATGAATTCCACAGATACTCTTCCACGACCCATTTGCTGCGAACACCATATAATCATGTTTTCATACCATGGTATGATATATTTGGTAAAAATAAATAAATAAAATTAGTGAAGTATATCTTGAAAAATAATATAATTTTTAATTGTAATTAAAAATTAAATAAAAGGTCTGTAATTATATACAATAAGCAAGCAACAAGATAACTAGTAAAAAAGAGCAGCAAGACAAATGAAAGGTAATAATTTACTTAAATAATGAATGTACACAAATTCAAATGGAAGCACGAAAATTGTAACTTATCATGCTGCTTTAAACAAAAATACGACATTCAAATTAAATCATCCCATTCCCATAGCTACTCCTTATTACAAGGTATTATAAAAGTATTCTATGCTTCAAATCAAATAGAGTTGTCAAATTCTCAGATGTACATTCTAACATTATGAGTTGGGTTGGGACATTAAAGATATAGGTTTCAATTAATCCCTTAAACAAGTGGATTTGTACGAGTAGTAAAGGTGGTCGATTCCTTAAACAAGTGGTCATGAGTTTAATTTCGAACTCTTTCTTATATAAAAACTCATATTAAAATGGGGGAAGCAACCTTATGTACCCATAAGTTTCACGACAAAGATTTAATCACTCATATAACAAAGATTTAATCACTCATATACGATAAGTGAAAACTTTGTACCAATCATGATAATAAAAAGACAAATTTTTATTTGTATATGGGCTTAAAAGCTCGACTTCTTTTTTCCGGTGAAAATAAAGGAACGTGTAAAAAAATAGAGAGATTGAACTACAAATGTATGAATTAATTTATTAATCATATAATAAATAAAATAAATAAAAAACAATAATATATTAAAGTATAATTTTGAACCATTAGTATAAAAAATAAAAAGAGGTTTAGTTAATAAATTACAATCAATCATTCATTAAAAAAACTTACAATCAATCATATGCATAATTTAACACGAAATAATATATATGTGTTGACGAATGCAATTGATTTATACCGTAAATTAATTTTACACCAATAATACATATGAATTACTCAAAAAGTGACCGTTTAAGCACGACTATCGGATACATACGTCGATACGGATAATAATTTAAAAAAAGTAACATAATTAGTGTCATGTCGGTGTCCGTATCCAACACCGAGACACCCAATTTGAAGAGAGTCCGTGCTTTATAGCTACAAGGCAAAAGAAAGATGGAGATATTTACTCAAAAAAGTGTCTCCTCACAAAAGCTATTTATTTGTGCAACAAATAAACAAAATTACGAAAGGTTCCCCCAAAATTATTGAAATACACAAAATATAAGAACATATATATACACCTCTAAATCAAAGCCTCAGAAAGTATCAAGTATCAACACTCAAACAAAGAAGAGATTATGTATTTCATTGATGGAGATCAAAAGAAAAACCTTGAACCTATATTTAATCCAAAACTATGAAAGAAATTTTACCATCTCGATGATTTTACAGAACAAAACAAAATTATGTTACAGTTTTATTAATCAACAAAACAAAAAAATTACAAACAAAAATAAAATTATGGAAGCAAATAAGAAAATAAAAAACAAACTAACCTTGTTTTTCTTCTTCTTCTTTTACTTGAGTTTCTCGTTTATATTTTCTAGCCTCCCACACACTGTTTCTCTCCTCTAATTATATACGTTTTACTATATATAATGAAAATGAATCTCTCAAAAAGGAAATAAAAAATATAATATATACGTTTCTCTAATTGTGAATCTCTAAAAAAAATGAAATGAATGGCCAAAAAAGGAGATAAAAAAATAATCAATCAAATTGAAGGTGGATTATTGCCCAATTTATACAATAGGCACGTGATCAAATTAAACTTTTCAATTAAATTGAAATTGAAGTATTCGATATTTTTTTTAATGGATTCAATTGATTTTTATGGTAACAATGGATTCAGTTGATTAATAGTATTTTTAATATATTAGGGTCCGATTATTATATAAAAAAAGTAATTTTCGTACTTAATTATTTAGATTAATTTCTTGATCATACTTTACATATTGATCACAGTCCCTTTCTCTTGAGACCCGAGTGTTAACAAAAAAAAGATTAATTTTAAGAGTTTTTTAAAAAGAGCAAACTGTTTTGTGTTTGTTTTAGAGAACAAAAATGAAAAATCAGTTTTTAAAATAAATAACTTTTCGATAAGCTACTAAAATTAGCTTCATATTCTCTCTCTCGCTCTCTCCCTCTCTCCCTCCCTCCCTCTCTCTCCCCCCTCCTCTCTCTCTCTCAGAAAATATTTAACCAACGAAATCTGAAAGAGATTGTTTTGTTTATAAAAATGATTTTCTTAATAAAGTTTTAAAAGAGATTGTTTTGTTTATAAAAATGATTTTCTTAATAAAGTTTTTATTTCAATTAGGGGTGAAAATAGGTTGAGTCAAGTTAGCTTTACAAAATTTAAGTCAAACTTTGTCAAAAAGTTTTAATCTAAGTTTTAACCTTTTGAAAGTCGGATATAACTTGTTAGCATTCTTAAAAGAAATACGCCAGAACTATAATAACGTAGATGTTCATTTCTTTAAAAATATGAACATAATCAACACTTACAAATGACATACAACATGTTTCTAGTTAATTACCCAAATAGAGAAATACATTGTGATGATATTGAACCATATGACATTGTGTCTGGTTAAATGTTTTCACACAAAGTCTAGTGTTGAACAACAAACTATAATTTATTGTTAGAAAGTAAACAGACAATAATCTAAGTAAAACAATTATATGGCTACATATTTGTTCCATGACATAAAGAAAGATAATTTTATTTTTTTCATCTATATTAGTACATGCATATGTTAAAGGGGACGTGCATGTATTGATACATATAACATTCAATTTTCGGTAAAAACATAACAAGTAAGCAAGTTACCAAGCTATTTGTTCTACTTAAAACTAAGAAAAGAAATTGTCATACTAGTTCAATAAACTAAACAAATAAATGGTAATGAAGTCTAGAAAAATTAAAACCAAATTCAACAATCTTATACTAAAAAGCTAGTATGGATGTCTAAAGCATTATGGGCTACTTCGTTCCATTCGTGGAGTTGAACAGTTGAGCTTGAATACTATCTATGTCATAGGATCCATAAAGCAGATATTCATGGGATAGGTTTGCAAGATTCTGAAAAGGAGGAGTAGGCATAGCAATAGGATTTGATTGCATTATCATTGCATTTCCATTGTAATAGTATGATGGCAAGTTTTTATCATTTTCAGCTTCATCCTTCTTCTTCATATCGATTTTGGGATCATACGTAACATTAGCATCAACCTGATGGCTCCAATTAGCGTCAATATGCTTGCAAGGGCAGTATCTACCCGCCTCAGACTCTACATAGTAGGAGCTTGGTGCACTGGAAACCATAAGAGAAGGTTGAGAGCTTTGTCCCAATTGAATTGGCCAAAACCCTAAGGGATTTTTATCACAAATATTCATCAATGGAGAGTAAATTTTCCCTTGAGACATGTTGGTATGAATGAGACTGAAGTTGGTACCTGAATTTGAGGTCAAGTAAGGAGAACTAATAAGGTTATTGACCTTGTGCGATTCATCTTTCCGCATATTCATCTTTTGATCACATGCGTCAAGCTTAGAATCCAAAAACCTAACAAATGACTTCAATTGTTCATATCCAAAAGAATTGTAAGATTCATCCCAAGTTGGATACTTCATCTTTAGCCTCTCTTTACGCACTTTGTAAATCTCTAATTCAACTTTTTTCATTCTCTCCTTAAAATATTCTTGAACATCATAGGTCTTAGGACGCCTATCAATTGTTGTCTCATAGTACTTTTGAAGAATTCTTTGTACCTCTCTTTTGTCTTTAGGCCATGTTTCAGGTTGAACATATCCTTGGCCTTCAAGGTTGGGAGCGTACAGGATCAAACAAACATCAACATCACAAAGAATGGAAAATTCCTTTGCTTTCTTTATTAAACCATCCTTTCTCTTTTGCAATGTTATCTTTCTAGATCTCTCCTTTTGAATGAGTTCCATAGATATTCTTCCACGTCCCATTTTCTATGAACACAAAATATAATCAAGTATTCATATTGTAGTATAGTATATTTGGTAAAAAAAAAATGGTATAGTATATCTAGAGTAATAGGATAATTTTAATTTTAATTAAAAATCAAACAAAATGTTTGTAACTATATACAATAAGCAGACACCAAGAAAATAACTAGTAAAAAAGGAGCAGCAAAACAAATGAAAGGTAAAGATTTTTTTTTTTTTGGAGAGAAAATGAAAGGTAAAGATAATTACTCAAATAGTGCATTCTAACTTATCAAAAGTGTACACAATTAAACCATCTTATAACTATACCCTTTACATGGTAATATAAAAGAAATCTATGTTTCAATCAAATAGAGTTGTCAAATTCTCAAAAGTGCATTCTAATGGTTAGAGTTGATAAGTGTCAGGAAGTAGTAATTCTAATGAAGATTTATGACACTTTTGTAACTTGTTTTGCAAGTTATTAAGGAAAAAGCCGAGAGATAATTGACTTTAATCCTTTTAAGCTTTATCTATCTTACTTTACCTAATTTTGCAGGAAACTTACCCAAGGCACTGAGCAAAGATGGAAAACAAGCAACAAAGTGCAACAAGGCCAAAAATAGGCAGAACAACAGGTTTGCTCGCCCTCAACTCGCCATGGCGAGTTAGCAAAGAAAAAAATAGGCAGAGAAGCACATTTGCTTGCCACCAGCTCGCACCCTACTCGCCATGGCGAGTTAACAAAGGAAAAAATAGGCAGAAGCTCATGTTTGCTCGCCATGGCGAATGAAGTTACTTGGGAGGCGAGCAAGGGCGGTTAAAACTCCCCAGGATGACGTGGCACAAACCCAATGGGGAAGAAACCTCAACTCGCCATGGCGAGCAGAAGAACTCGCGAGGCGAGTTGACGCAGATGGGAAAGCTTATAAATAGAGCCCTTGATCATTTCTGGAGGGGGTAAGCTTTTATTTACAGAAAAATACAGATAGATACTTAGAGAGAGAGAGATAGGGCTTGGTCTTCATAGAGCGAGAGTGATAGAAGTTTGATTCTTCCACATTTGGTGAGAAATCACAAAGTTGTAATGAATCTTTTCCTTTCAATTCATTCTTGCAAGGCCTCCATGACAATGAGAAGTTAAATCTCCATTGTTGGGATTAGAGGTACTTGATCTAGGCTAATCATGTAATCAATTGATCTATAAATGTATGGTTCTAGTATTTCATCTGATATGGAGATTATTCTTGCACTTTATTGCTCATGTTTGATTTAATTGTGATTGAAAAATACTTTTGAATCTAGGTTTAGAATAATTCTCTATCCAAACATAAATTCTAGACATCGAAATGATGTTTGGATAACCACTCTTTGTATCCGAACTTAATGCTTTTCTATCATTCAAGAGATTGAGAAATCATCGATTGAATGATAGGAACGACTCTTGGATCGTTTAATAGTGCGAGACATCGACGATTAAACGATACAATTGAAGTCACCATATTATTTGGACACAAATGATATTGACGAGGGATACGTGGTAATATCAAAGGAAAGCTAGAATCCATGCATGATCTTTAGGTTACGTGTGACGTTTGATTAAGGAACTCTAATCCTAACAAGTTTTACGCCCTATCAATCTCAAGTTTTAATCTCATAACGTAGATATTTAGGTTTTAAACAAACGAACAAATTACTCTTTCAACTTAAAATGTAGTCGATATCGCACTAATCCCTGAGAAGACGATATATAAATACTTACTTTTGATATACGTAAATATGCTACATCAAGAGTTAGGATCCTAAAGACATATAGTATTTGATCTTTGCATCCAACAAATTTCTAATCCTCTAATATATAAGTACATTGGTACAAGTGTAAAATATGAATTATTTTTAAATAAGTTGTTCAAATGACAATGAAAAAGATCATAGTGAAAATGTAAAGTACTAAACAATTCAATATTGTACCAAAAAACAAATAATTATCTTAGAGGTGTATGGTTAGAGCCACTATGACGGTTGTAATTTGGTTATTAGTGTCCCTATTATTAATAAAATTTCCTATTCCTTGATTTTTTTTATAAAAAGAAAAATATATATATTAAAAAATTATAAGATTAATGAAAGGCAAAATCACATGAAGTAGCATATAGAGGATGATGCACTTAGGGTGGCAAAAAAATCCGTGTCCGCGGGTATCCGCGGATAAAATCCATCATGGGCACGGGGCGGGTAACTAAACGGGTACCCGCGGATATAATAAACGGGTATTTAGCTACCCGTTACTCTATGGACACAGACACGGATATGATGATACCCGTGCCCGCGGGTATCCGTACCCGTTAATAAATCATATAAATTACTAAAATATCCACATGTATGTGTGTGTGTGTATGTATGTGTGTATATATATATAAGAGTTTGGATGTGGATTTTGGATGTTTTTATCTTTTATTTTACTTCACGATTTTTGTTGGATTATGGTTATGGTATGGATTATGAAATTTGAATGGAATATCTTATGTATGG
>Ga0228711_1009001_pt1 | contig 13736 bp, 6 predicted proteins | sample MedpolnodulmetaG_2_FD_177996 | JGI IMG/M metagenome (GOLD analysis project Ga0228711, IMG submission 177996) | Root nodule microbial communities from Medicago polymorpha collected in Santa Monica, California, United States - brown nodules | ecosystem: Host-associated > Plants > Roots > Nodule...
TTGTGAGGCAAGAACGTTCTCAGGATCATTCTCATGAAACATGCTCACAAAATTCATTAGTAGATAACAAGATAAAATTTGTTTGTTATCTTTAAAACATTTAAAAGAGGATTTTGCTTTCAACAATAATAACCAAAAACCCTCGAGAGAAATTAGCAAAATCTATATTAGGAAATCCAGTCTTATTCCTTACAAATTTAACATTAACCTGAGGAGGTACATTGTTGAACCAAGAATAAGACGACAATATAAGCCTTAAATTAGCAAGTTGATATGCACATTGATTGCCTTCCCTGTATATATGAGTAACACAGAAGTTTAAATCAATAGTATATATATAAAGCAAGGTTCTTTTTGCCACGTGTCACTTCCATATTCATTCTCAATATATTTATTAACTTTTCTATTTTTTAAAACTAATATTTTATTTAGCATAAATATCTCAACAAACTTTTGATCTTATCCACTCAATATTTTATTTAAATTTCTATTGAATTTCTAATATTTTATGTAGCAAAAATAATGTCAACAAAGTTTACATATATGATCTTATTTTATGATTTAAAGGCTCCAAAGTTTACTAATGTTAGCTATAAATAATGGAATTTTGCTAATCACATAATCACATATTTTGAGCACTAACGGAAACCTCAAACCTTCTTTTCATCTAACATTTTTCATTCTTCGGGTTTGCCAAACACCAATTCTAATATAACATATTTTCATCTTTTTGTTATTTTTATTTTTTGATTTTTGAAGAAAACTTTTCAAACATCTTTAACACTTCCACTAATGTTTACACACACACATTTACAATACCTTGATTCAATTTTGATTCACAGCTAACTAAATCATAAATTTCTTCATTCTAATTTTTCTTTTTCTTTTTCAAAAATTATGGTTACAAAATTTAACTCCATTGATGACGTCAATCAATCATTAGTATATATACATTACATTAATATTTTCCGATAAATATGTTACTTTATTATCTGATTAAATTATAATTTTCTTTCATACAATTATTAAAAGTATAATCTAATTTTATCATAATTTATTTCAATCATTTATTTCAAATTCAATATTTTTGTCGCTTTCACATTTGTTTTGAATACTTTTTATTTGGGAATAGTATTTATTTTAATTTGATATAAATATACCAATGTACATTTTTTTTAATGTTTTTATAATATTATGTTTTTTATTTTAACAAATTTTTTTTGAATTTTCTAAATATTTTATTCATTATACTTTATGTAGCATAAATATCTCAAAAAACTAAATATATTATATATTTTTCTTTTGTTTTTGTTATATCTTATCTTTCAAAACCTAATTTTTATAATTGCTAAATTATCTGTTACTTCTTTTTATTTATCTTTTAGCATCATATTCCAATTCAAAGTTTAACTATAAATCTAAGTTCCCTTTATTTTATTTCCTTTATTTTAAAACAAAGGAAGATGCAACCAATTAGACTACATCTCATATATATCATTAAGTAAAAGAGAAAACAAATATGCAAAAGATAGAGGGGGGACATAACAACCTAAAACCCTCAAGAGAAATTAGCAAAATCTATAATTAGGAAAGCCAATCTTATTCCTTACAAATTTAACATTAACCTGAGGAGGTACATTGTTGAACCAAGAATAAGACGACAATGTAAGCCCTAAATTAGCAAGTTGATATGCACATTGATTGTCTTCCCTGAATATGTGAGTAACACATAGGTTTAAAGAGGATAACAAAAACAAGCAATTATCCCATCTATTTCTTAGATTCCAAGGAACTATCTTTGATGACTTAAAGGCTAAGTAAACTAGCATGGAGTCTGTTTCTAACCACAGATTGCGCCAATTCTTAAAGTTAGCTATCTCAATGGCCAACATAGCTGCTATAAGTTTTGAGTTCAAAGCAGAAGTTACCCCCAAATTTATAGTTGATGACCAAATCACTTCCTTGATAAGTTGATGTTTGGGAGGATTGACTTTAACATGAAAATGTTTCACGAGCTTGCTGCCAAATTTGAGTTGTTGCCTGAAAGAGAAGTTCCAGCAATTATCATGTTGATAACTGATGATATCAATATCTTCCTGTCAATTTTCTTAATGTTGTTTTTATTTCCATTTTATTTTACTTTATCATAGTTTATTTCAATAAATTTATTAATTTTTATTATTTTTCAAAATTTTAGTATATTTTATTTGACAATTTTATTTATTGTTATTGTTTTTTATGTAACATAATTGTCTCGACAAACTGCATATATTATATCTTTTTCTTTCTTTTAAAGGTTTTTGTTATATTTTTATCTTTAAGACCTAATTTTTAAATTGCTTAAATTATTTGTTATTTCTTTATCTTTTTGCATCAATTCAAATTTTAACCACTCACATACTTTTTAGAACTATAAAATTAAGGGATTTTTGCTAAACAACTACTCACATAATTTTAGCACAAGTAGAATAACACCTTTGAAATCAACCTTTCCCATTCTTCAGATTTGACAAATATAATTTTTTTATACACTTTTTCATATACTATTGATTTTTTTTGCATAAACTTTATTAACATTATTCACACTCGAAATATAAAATATGGAGACTCAAGATTAAGATCATTTGAATGTGATGAATGCCAAATTTTAAAGAGATCACATATATTTAATCGATGTGATTTTTATGCATAATAGAGCATGCATCAAATTTTTTTCTTCGTGAACTTTTACTAACATGCTTTTGTTGATCGATGTAATATGTTATGAGATAAAAAATATTTTAATTTCTAATAACAACCATAAATTTAATCCTTCAAAAAAACCATAAATATAAACCCACTTCCTATGAATATAGAATATTTTATAAAACTATAACCATTGTAAATCCGTATAATTTTTTTAAGGCTTAATTAATGATTTGGTCCCTTAAGTTATTTGTTGGTTACATTTTAGTCTCATAAGTTATTAACGTTACAATTTGGTCCCTTTAAGTCATCTTCCGTCAACCAAATAAATCTCCACCATCAAAACCGTTAAGCCAATGTCTAAGGTGAATACACATTGCAAGTTGCCACGTCACCGTTCACATGTACCTATTTAACGTTTAGGCAAAAGACTGACGGTGAGGATTTATTTGGCTAACAAATACTAACTTAAGAGACCAAATTGTAACGTTAATAACTTATGGGACCAAAATGTAACCAACAAATAACTTAAGGGACCAAATCATTAATTAAGCCATTTTTTAAAGAGTTAATTTATATGTCTTTTGTCTATTTATTCGTTATACTTATTTTTTGGAAAACCATGATATATATTCATAAATTCCACCATCGTTAGAGATGACTAATTCCCGTCACGAATCGGTGGGGCACAAAAGATGTGTTCTCCCCTTTCAATCGATTTTTTTCTCATACGCATGAGCCACGAAACAAACCTATGACCACATGTTTAAAGGGACCAAACTCTTACCATTCAAACTAATTCATTATTGATTTTGTTACACTTTTTATTCTTGCAATGAACAGTCATCTCACCATTTATATTTATTTTTAAGATATTATTATAATTGTAAGTTTATATAAATTCAATTTAATATACTTAAACGTGTATGCACATAAACTTATTTAATATCTAACCCGAGCAACGTGGGGGCTCTAAACTAGTATCATGCTATTATTTTCTTTTGCATGTATATCTTAACAAACCAAATCTAATTTTTTTTATTTTATTTTATTTTATTATTGCATAAATATCTCAACAAACTCATCTAATTAACTATTTAAATCTTTTTCAAATATATATATATATATATCGGGTTTGCTAACTTAGACCAACAAAAAACATGAAGGTCCAAAATTTCGAATTTGAAACAAACAAAAACAAAACATGAAGGTCCAAGTTAGCAAATTGGTGACAAATATGTTTTAATGAAAATTACTAAAGTAACTCTCAAGCTATTTTTAATAAAATAAGAGTGGGTCTAAGTTATCAAATGATCGATTGTTGCTTCACGATTCTTTGCCATGTCGTTCGATTGGCAGGCGGAATTAACATCACCGGCCTCTCTGCCGTCAATTCCAGTATGGATTGCTCCTACGCCAGTAGCCTCTACTTCTGTCACGGCTGCACAATTGATCACCGCCCCACCAAAATCCTTTGCGGCAGTAGTAGGGGGTTTCCGCTCCCCTCCGGCGGAAGAACCTCCTTATCTGGTTCCTTGTATCAAAGGTGATTCCCTTTCCATACGAATTTGCCAGGATGAATATGTTAAGGGTCTGGAAGAATGTCAGTTTGGACTACGTGGAAGGCTAACATTGTCTAAAGGCGACAAACCATACACCGCTCGAGATTTAGCTTCTAAATTTGGGAAATTTTGGAAGATGGTCCATCAATGGAAAATGGTTCCTCTTGGCCGCGGTTTCTACGATTTTTTATTTGAACATCTGAATGACTTTTGTCGGATTTGGACGGCGGGTACAGTTTCACTACAACCGGGACTCCTTCGCCTTTCCCAATGGACGAAGGATTTTAATCACTATTCTCAGACAAAAACACATACATCATTATGGATCAGACTTGTCGTGTTGCCTCAGGAATATTGGCGCGAGAGAACATTGAAAGAAATTGCAAGCGCTGTGGGTACCCCTATATCTATTGATGGACCAACACGTAATAGAGCCTTCGGACACTATGCACGCATCCTTGTGGACATTGATTTATCGAAGAGGGTTTATGATGAAATCCTTGTTGAACGGGAGGGCTTTGCTTTTAACGTCGAAGTGCAATATGAAATACGTCCTTTGTTTTGCCACCACTGCTATGTCATTGGACATAATGAAATGAATTGTATGAGGTTGAATCTTGAGGCTGCCAAGGTCCCTGACCGTGGGAAGAAACAGGTTACTGTTGCAAAAGCTCCGACACGTGTTGGGAACGACGCTTCTTCCTCAGGTACCCTACGTTACGTTCAGGTTGTTCCCCCACCAGCGGTTGCCCCCTCTACAGCGACACACACTGTTGACCCCCCACCAGCAGCTGCCATCCCCAATGATAGTACAACATCTGCTGTCCCCCAACCATTAGCTGCCACCTCCCATGAAATCGTCCCCCACAACGACGCAGTAGGTCCCACTCCCAACAATTTGCAAGATTTTTCAGAACCAATTCCTCAAGGTAATTTACCTCGGCTTACTATACCTGTCTTGGAACTAGAAGAGCATGCAGATGTACAACTTTCATCCGAGACAACTCCTCTTCTGGTTAATAGAAACAATGATGTTCAAACTCTCCCAACACATCCTGTTTTCTCTGTTGAACACGGTGAAGATTATGATGATGATGACAACGTTGATATTATGCTTGATGAAGTTAATATAGCAGTAGCTGCGTCCAAGGATGCAAATGCTTCCATCCCTCTTGATTTGGCAACAGTCCACATGCCTAGTCAAGCTATGCCTTTGTCTGTAACGGAGCCTTCTGATGGGTCCCTTGATGGTGAGGTTGAACATGATATTAGCATTTAGGATGGTACAGTTCTACCTGTTGTAATAGAGGTTCACAGTAGCGCTAGAATTCAGCATGACCTGAAATTATGGCGCAGAGTTAAGGAGTATGATCAAAAAGCTGCAGAAGCCCCTTTTATTCCTATGTTAACAAGAAAGCAGAAGCAGCACCTTAAGAAGACCACTACTGGTAAGCCTTACAAAATCCGCTCTACGGGCGATAACTCCACCTCTGATCAATGATAGCCTTGAAAAATAATCTTTATTGGTATTGGAGTTACTAAGAGTTGTCTGAATGATAGAGATCATTTGTTACAAAACTTATGGGATCTTTACGGAGATGAAGTGAATGTTATTGATATTGTCTCTGATCAATACAATGCTATTGAAGTCAATAAGAGTTTCAGCAGGTTTTTATGCGGACCAGTGTGGTTTACCGCGGTTTAGATCTCCGCAGGAGGCTGTTATTTTTTGTCTGTTTTTTGTTGGTTTTCTGTTTTTTCCGAGGGTTTTGGCTTAGTCCCCCCTCTTGTAATTTTCCCGCTTTTTTTAATAAAATTTGAGATTGGCGGTATAGGATGGGAGTTCATCGAGGTGCCAACCTAGTTGGGATGTCGTTGCTTCTCCTTGATGCATGTCCTCTCTCCTGGTTTACCTAAAAAAAAAAAAACCTTTTTAAAACAAGATACAACTTTTATCAATTAATTAACTAGGCGTGTACATAACCCAATCCATCATGTGAACCCGTCTTTATCCCGCAAGCCATGAATCTGGTTTGACTTTAGTCTGAAATAAAATGAGTAAATAGGCAATTACCCTCCTGAAATTGTAAGTTTCGTCAATTACCCTCCTGAAATTAACAAAACTTCAATTACCCCCTGAAATTGCACAACGTTAATCAATTTATCCCCTCCGTCAAATTTTTTGTTAGTCAACATGACGTTTTACAAATACCCCCCTAAAGTTTTGCACTTATGTACAAAATGCCCCCCAACTTGAAAATTTATATTTTTTTTTTCTTGTCCTTGACAAATGTAGAAGGGGAGATGAAGAAATATCCATACTACTATAATCCATCCATGGATTTACATGCATACCGAGAAATTGGATACCTAGAAATCAATAAAAATAGTTATGTTTTTTTTCTTTATGAATAAATTCAAAGTTTAGTCAATGCTAGTCGTAAGTTCTCTCAAGTTTACTTTTATTATCATGTAAATGTAAAATAAATCATGAAAGCAGGTTGGTTTATATATTCTTCTTTGCATGACAGACACTTATATATCATTGTGCATGTTATCTCAAGCTAAAAAGTGGCATATTATCAACTATACAGGTATTTCAACAATCTCTTCTTTGCAATCATTCTTTGTCCCTTAAACTAAATAGTCTCTTTAAAAGTAAAAAGACACTAAAATTGAATAACATTTATTCATAAAGAAAAAAATTAGAACTATTTCTATTGATTTTTTGGACATATTTTATCCATTCTTTTTAATAATATATCTTATCAAAAAAGTAATTGATCATATCAAACTTTGAACTTATTTGTTGATGTTATTTAATTTCAAATATAATAATTTTTTGTTTTGAAATTAATTGTTCATAACTTAATTATTTTGAAATAAAAAACAAAATAGCAACTCCCACTTCAATAGAAAGTATACAAATCTTACAAAATTGAAAATTCTAAGGTCCATCTGTAGAGTATACTCTAAGTTAATTGTTAATTGTTTGTCTTTAATATCTTTTGAGTTAAGGTTAAGAAAAATAAATATATAAATTTTTAAGTTCGGAGGCATTTTGCACATAAAAGCAAAACTTCAGGGGGATATTTGCAAGACGTCATGCTGACTAACAAACGAATTTGACGGATGAGGTAAATTGATTAACATTGTGCAATTTCAGATGAGTAATTGAAGTTTTATTAATTTCAGGAAGGTAATTAACGAAACTTACAATTTTAAAGGGGTAATTGTTTATTTACTCGAAAATAAGGTGTTAATGGACTTGACATGATGGAAGAAGGAACCGTGTTCGAGTTGACATTAGGTTTGTTGGACGTAGCTTATTTTACTATGTCATATATGTTGTCAAACTTTATTCACCTGTGATTGAAACTTTGAATGTTGCTTGTGTTCCATAATATAGTACTTGGATGCAAAACAAAAAAAAAGATATTTGATGAAAAGTGGCTTAGTACTTTCTTCTTCTTTTTAGAAATACGTACAAATAAATAAATAAATACTTGCATTGTGCGTATTGAAGTAGTTTTTTATTTTTATTTTGAGGGAAACGTATTGAAGTAGTTGTGTCAAATAGGTACTTGTATAGGTACTTGTATTACTAAGCCAAAGGTATTATGGAGGAAGGCTTGGTGAGGATAAAAATTGTCGATATCTCAGCTTTAAAATATGCAGTAATATATGGGCATATCAAAATAATTTTGTCCTAGTGCCATAAAATTTGATTATTTTCATAATCAATATCACTATGTTTTTTGATTTATATACAAACAAATGAACATGAAATAACACAAAAGGTAAACACATCCATATCTGCAGTGCATATACATATACTACTGCTAGTACTAATTAAATCCATAAAAAAGAAGGTTTTAATGTATCATTGATCCAAGCACTTTCATCATTTTTTGCTATTAATCTTTGCATTTTTTTTTGTTTGGTTTTAGTCCCTCCATTTTATAAAAAAATTGGTATTGGTTCCTCTGTTAACGTTAACTTTCTGTTAAAAGAAAAAAAAAAAAAAAACTAACGGAGTGCCACGTGGCCCAATCATTTCACGCCACGTAGCACACTAAAAGACAAAATTTCAGAATTAAAATAAAACAAAGTAAATAGTTGTTTTTTAATTAATTCTGAATAATAATAATAATTAAAATATTTTTTTTATTTATTTTAATTCTGAATAATAATAATAATTAAAAAATATATTTTATTTGATATATTTTAATTTTATAATTTTGTCTTTTAGTGTGCCACGTGGCATGAAATGATTGGGCCACATGGCACTCCGTTAATTTTATTTAATTTTTTTAACAGAAAAGTTAACAGAGGAACCAATACCAAATTTTTTATAAAGTGCAGAGACTAAAGCCAAAAAAAAAAAGTGTAAGGACTAATAGCAAAAAATGATGAAAGTGCAGGGACCAAAGACACATTTAAACCTAAAAAGAAGGCATCATAGTCATACACACACAAAATAAATCAAAGCTTGAAGTCAATTCTTTGACCAAACATTACACAATAATACACTAAGTGCTAACACAAAATTAGCACAACTAATAACACCTTAATTAATTTCATAAATAAAGCTAACACCACACACTTACATAAATTTCAAATCTTTTCTCGGTCTGAGAATAAAATTGAGAGAAAAAAAAAATCAACCCATTTCACCTCCTGCAGCGTGTGATAGCAGAACAACCTCTATAGTAAGGATGAACAGGGCCTCTAGCTTCATAACACTTATGAGTGTAGTAAGATCTACCAGAACGAGGTGGACATGGGATTCTGTTGGCAGAAAGAGCACCGTAAGAGATATAGTATTTCACTCTGCTCCAGAACAAGGATCTTCTACTGAAATCACTGTCTGTGTCTTCTTCATTGTCTTCATCTAGGTCATTGTAAAGGGGTGACATTGTTGTTGGCCATTCAAGAGTGTCTGAGATGAGGTTCAAGGTTGGTTCTTCGATCTGTGCATCAACGTGAGTGTTGAAGAGGGTAAGGAAGAGACAAAGAAGAAGGGTGAGAGTGAGGTTGAGGAGAGTAGAGGAAGCCATGAGAAAGAAGAAGAACAAGGAAGAGTGAAGTTATGATGTTTTTATCTTGTTTTGTTTTTCGTGTAAATGACTAATATATCCCTCAAATTGTATGGCTAGAACATTTTTATCCTAAAATCTAAAAAAAAAAAGACAGAATTCTTCTAATAACTTGTGAGGAGTAGTTTGAGAGTAAATAATCTAGTTAAATAATTAATTTACAAAATATATAAATTTATCAATACTACATTCGATCTTTTTTACATTAGATGTATGAGTCAAACAAAGTTTATGTATTTGATCTATATTGTGGATCAAATACATCATTTTTTTTCTTGACTTATATTCTTTTACAAAGATATTAAGTGTTTTGTGAGTGTAACTAAATTTATAAAGATATATATTAAAGATATTAGGTGTTCCGTGAGTGTAACTAAATTGATATATAACCTGTTTGATATGACTTTTACTTTTTCAAACTAGCGATGGGAAATCATGTTGAGCTAGAAGCTCAGTTTTCTAGCTTCTTCATATCTATGGTGGGCATGCCTTAAAACGTGGTTTTGACTGCCCAAACGCCAAACCAAACAGGCTAATAGACATTTTATAATATGTAGAGATCAAAGTTTGTACTCTAGACATTCACTTATTTATTTTATGGGATAAATATCTAACCACTAGATTACTTAACCAATAAAAAAAAGATATGAGGTGGTAAGTAATACTTTGTAAGAAAATTAAATTGAATGTAAGGTAACATAAACATCTAATATCTAATTGCTGGACCTAATTCAAAATTAAGTGCATTCATGTTGAATACTAAAAATTAAAGTGTCGTGTTAACTCATGCTCTAAATACACAAAGCTAAGTAGGAAAAAAGTTAGGTAAAAAGAGAATAAAATAACAATTTTAAGGAAATTTCAATTAGGTTCCTTCAAAAAAAAAAAATTCTAATTAGGTAAAGTTTGACAAAAATTTGTTGATCCAAAAATCGAATTTACGTTCTCCGGACGATTCATCGTTTAAATCATTGTTTTTACTTTTCTACTTTATATCAAATCACCATTTTCCAGTTTTAATTTTTAAAGTGAGATTAGTCACTTTAATCACTGAATAGGAAATGAGTCGTCACTTTAATTCATAAATGCTGATAAATTGCAAAATAGTCCATGAATGTAGACTATGTTAGTTATGTCTTTGAATGCATATTCCGTTAGTCAATTTAGTCCCTGAATGTAGATTTCGTTAGTCACTTTAGTCCTTGAAATTGACTAGCAGAGTCTACATTCGGGGATATTTTGCAATTTCTCTGCATTCATGGACTAAAGTGATTACTCATTTCTCATTCAGATGTTAAAGTGACTAATTCCGCAATTTTTAAATGTAGTTCTAAAATTTTAAGGGGTAAATTGATAATTTACTATTTTGTTTTGTTTTGTGAGGGAAAAGTGGTTACTATACGACAGACAAGAGCAGAGGTAGTCACATGGTGTAAGCGCCAAAAATGGGACCTTTAATTATTTACAACTGTCATTCATTAATGTTTCTATCAACTGTGCCTCTACTCTATTCTCGTGTGCCCCTACATGTTTTATTCTATGCGCTAAACCCCATGGTGTGACAGTGTAATGTACTCTTTACAACGTTGATTTATTTGATGTTATATTGTGGGGACCATATATTTGATAGATAAACGGTGATGAGAGGATTGGTGTAGTAGAAGATTGTGATGGAGAGTATTGTAGAATCTTTTGCGTGTTACCATACGTAACGGTGTTGAGTAAAGACGCCGCGGATCGGTGATTTTAATTGCCTCTAATCACGCACCTAAGTCCTATTCTCTCTCTTGTTTGTGTTTTTAGGTTGTGGATAACTTAACTCGAGTTATGTTGTGTGGGGGCATGGATCCTCTCCTGTGAAGTTTTTACTGGAGGAGGTCTATTGCACATCCATACCATTCATTTCTTTTTAATGATTAAAACTGCACTGATTGCAAGGAAAACATGGGGTTGAGATTTCATAGGACAAAAACTGTATTGGAGAGGATCTCTTCCCGTTCTATGCAAATGTCACTTATATGTTTAAAATTGGATAAAAAATTGAAGATTGAACACTTTATAAGTGAAATGACTCATAAATTCATTGTATTAAGGCGAGTGTTTTCCATATATTAACATAACTTCTTAAAAATAGATTTAGAGTACAAATACAAAAATGCAACCTATTTCTCTCCTTAGTGAGAAGTGACTGAGAGTTCATCATTGTGTTACTAAATATTGAGAGTTTTTTTTTCCCATTGTTTATCAAAATAGAGAGGTTGTCATCAGTGACAGATATTAGTGGAGACTCGCAGGTGTCACTGCATCCCACAAGTTTACTATAATTATCATATTATGCATAATAGATCATACCATTACATGGGTGTCGTAGTGGATTGACGAACTTCGAAACCCACCAAGGGTGTGGGTTTGATCCTCTGTGCCTTTTTTTTTTTTTTATATTTATATTTTCCATTGTATTAATAATATTTTATTCAAAAAAAGAGGCCCCTTAAGGACTTGAACCGCTGCTCTCTATGGTTGTTCTAGGAAAATAATCCGCTAGACCAATCCATAATTCTGTTAATTTCTTAAAACTGTTTAATATATATTCTGAAAATATTTGGTACTCCCATTAAAAAAATTTAAGATCCGCCACTGGTTGTCATTAGTAAAAGAAGTGGAGGTAAGAGAAATCAATATGAGGTCTTTCTATCATGTGCAAATTTGCACATGTTAATAAGTTTAACATAGTAACTTTGTATTGGAATTTGTACATTTTGTATTAAATGTATAACTTTTTAATAGATAATTGTTGTTTTCCAATAAAAACTTACTACTTTTAGTTACTTTAACATGAGCAATGTTGCACATATTAGACAAACCAAATTAATAAACATACGATGGTATTTGGTGCAATGGTTGAGGCGGAAAGGCCAACCAAGTTATGTTACACATGGTTCCTTTTTGGATTCAAATTCATAATTTACCGGTGGGCTACGTGACAGAGACGGTGGGACGAAATGTAGGAAACTATGTGGGAGAATATTTGGAATACGATGAGAAGGATAGTTCTGACTTCTAGCTAGAGAAGATATATGCACATCAAGGTTATGGTGGATGTCAGAAAGCCACTTGTTTGTAGGTAGAGCATTAAGAAGAAAATGGTGGCGCCTATCATGGTAAACATCAAGTATGAACGCCTTGGTATTTTTTGCTACTACCGTGGATTGTTGGGGTGTTGAAGATTCGTGTGAAAAATTGTACGGTTTTGTTGGGGAAACCAAATAGGAAAGATATGATGGCTGAATTAATTAAGCAACAAGCAATACTGAAAACAATAAAGAAGTAAAATATATCTAATTATGCTCCAATAAGTAAGGAGAATTATGGAGTGATGATGCAGTCTAATTCACAAATGACGAATCTAACATCATTACTCCAAGTCACCTCAAGATCATACTAAATAGCATATAAATCAACATTCATATTTGAAGTGAGGCCAAATACTAGAGAATTTGTATAACCAATTACAAAAGGAGTCACAAATTAAGCTCCCATAATCAAAGCAACTCAGGTTTCCAAATAAGTTATCGTCAACGTTAAGCCTGAGGCTAAAACTCTTACATACCATGGGCTAAACCCCCCTCCTTACTTCTTGAAGTGTAAAATTGCTAGTATATATATATATGTGTGTGTATATATATATAGAACAAAGTTAATACCTCAAATAGTTCCTGTAATTTGAGTGAGGTATGAGAATAGTCTATGTAAAGAAACACATATTACACCTCTGTAATTTTGAATTCTTTATACCTCTCTCTCTCGATCTCTCGATCTCTAACACTATTGTATTTTTATGGTTGAATTCTAATCTAGGACCTCTAAAAAAACCAGGACGTGAATTGGGTATAATGGATAATAAAGCTCTCTCTCTCTCTCTCTATAGAACCTTTACAAAAATCGGAAGAGGTCATTTATCATCTCATTCAAGTGTTGTTGGGATGCTTATCCTTCCGTGAAGCAGGTTTTTTTAATCAAAGGCTAAAATGATTAAAAAAAAAGTTGTGAGTTGTAGAAAAATTTAAGACCTTTCATCTTCTCAATTTAATTTTATTCAATCTACATAACTGAATTTTATTTAATTATACATTTCCTGAGTCTTTTGGCTAAGAAAGTGTGACATACTTGTTTTTAGGCCATGTTAACATCATGTGTGACATATTTTTTTTTATCAATTTAATATCTGATATGTGTCAGCTACACGCACGATATTAAAGTTATTTCTTGAGGAGGAGAGTCCACCACAATAGCTTATGATCGTACTTGATCAGAAAATGGATGCCAATGCTCTTGAATGAGGTGGTTGCTGGTGATGGAAATATGTTTGTGCACTGGAACGACGGGGGGG
>Ga0228711_1009004_pt1 | contig 13734 bp, 6 predicted proteins | sample MedpolnodulmetaG_2_FD_177996 | JGI IMG/M metagenome (GOLD analysis project Ga0228711, IMG submission 177996) | Root nodule microbial communities from Medicago polymorpha collected in Santa Monica, California, United States - brown nodules | ecosystem: Host-associated > Plants > Roots > Nodule...
GTTTTTAATTTTTTTTTTTTTTTTACTTCTCAACATTTCTTTGTTATAGGAAAGACAAAGGCAGTACCTGAAAATGGGAGCCCTGAAGCAAAGGAATCGCCTCTGGTGGTTTGTTTTGGAGAAATGCTCATTGATTTTGTCCCAACTGTTAGTGGCCTTTCTTTGGCTGATGCACCAGCATTTAAAAAGGCTCCAGGTGGTGCTCCTGCTAATGTTGCTGTAGGCATATCCCGATTAGGAGGTTCATCGGCTTTTATTGGAAAGGTATTGTATAGATACTTTTTAAGGTTCATTCTATACACTTTACATGTGAAGGAAACATTGTACTTTAATGTGCAACTTAGGCATACAGCCAATATTGACTCTGCTTGACATGAAGTTTTCCCTACGTCTCATACTCGAGTAACACATTTTCCAAAGGAAGGGTACTGCCTGGTTACTCCCATTATATTTGTTTTCAAAAATAGTATTTATCCATTATCAAGAGTTAACCCCATTTCATTCCATGAAAGATATAAAGGATTTTAGATTTGTCATTGACTTATCGTTATATTCCCTCGATAACGAAATGTGTCACCATGTCAGCCTCTGTTAGAAATAGACATACCTGATGGATTCCAACATGACCCGTTAAGTCAATTAACCACTTCTTAGAATTCGGGTATGAGTCTAATTCAACCCTACAAAATCAGCATATAAGGTGAGGGCGGCCTCCTATTTATAAGCACTTTTTAGGCCATATCACATTTTATGTGAGACTATCAACACTAGCCAAGCATCTGCATGACACCACCACCGAAACAGTCACTTGGTGACCGTGTTATCAAAATGAATAATCTAACGGCACAAATTTTTAAGGGGACAATTAATTGACTTGTGAATCTTGTTGCGAAAAATTGCACATTCCAACCATTAAAGATGAGGACACAGAAATATATCACAAATAAAGTAGTGGAACACACATAAACGTATGCTGTTTGACACCTCTTGCTTATATTTACAGAAATGTTCTATCAAAATGTACACTATCTCAAACAAGATTAAAAAGTTTTGTAGAAACCTCAAAATTTACCAAAGTTGTGTATCACCTTATAAATTAGAGTGCCCCGTTCTACAGTTTTAAGGAATGTTGAATACTTACTCACAAGAGACACCCTCATTACAAATAATATTTGTATATGCATGTAATTGTGAACCAAGAAAAATATCTCCTTAGATCACCAGGACAGAACCTGCAGGCATAAAATTTGTTCTAGAGACGAGCAAGGTATAAAAGAAACATGTTTGTTTGCAAAGCTTAAATTTGTCTGTGTATAATATAAATATACAGTTTCTTCAATAGTCAAATGACAATCAGAGATCCCTTATCGTGAACATTTTTTACCATCTACATTTATCAACTTTATATATGTTTGACTGCATTTAACAACTCACCCCTTTGTTTTGGCTCATTTAAGGCTCCAAAAATTGTATCTTAAATTATTATAAATAATACTTGGCTTTTAATACACGGTTCCTTGCCGGTTTGGTGAGTAGCTCCATTTTACAAGAATTACCTAATATTTGAAGTTATATAATCATAAGTATGGCTATAATTATGTGTTAACAACCAATTTTCAATTATGCCCCTAACTGTGTAATTTCTGCTGTTTTGCATCATTGTATTGTATTGTATTTTTCATGAACTAGAAGTCATACTAAAAGTTCTCTTCCAAACTCAATTTCAACACGATTTTAATGCTTATATTGCAACATGTACAGGTTGGTGAGGATGAATTCGGATATATGCTTGCAGATATACTCAAGGAAAATAATGTAAACAGCCAAGGGATGCGTTTTGACCCTGGTGCACGTACCGCCTTAGCATTTGTTACCCTAAGGAGTGATGGAGAACGAGAGTTCATGTTTTATCGTAACCCCAGTGCTGATATGCTTCTCCAAGAAGATGAACTAGACTTGGACTTAATCACGAAGGTAAAAATCGAAACTTCAAAACTTTGCGAGTCTGTATTCTTTCAACGTTTTCCACTTTAACTTCATACCTAATGCTTAAATTATTGTCGTAATATTGTTCTGTTATTTATTTCTTACAGGCCAAGATCTTTCATTATGGTTCGATAAGTCTTATAACTGAACCATGCAAATCGGCACACATAGCTGCAGCAAAGGCTGCAAAGGAAGCTGGTGTATTTCTGTCTTATGACCCTAACCTGAGGCTTCCTTTATGGCCTTCTGCAGATAGTGCTAGAGAAGGAATTTTGAGTATATGGGAGACTGCAGACATCATCAAGGTCCTTCTCTCATCAATACGGCAGAATATATCTCTTTAGTTTCCAATTGTGTGTTCTGTTCCGTTTTTCTAGAATAAGAATTATTGGGGATGTGAACCAATCTGATAATTATTTTTTCAGATTAGTGAAGAAGAGATTTCTTTTCTTACAAACGGTGAAGATCCATATGATGATGCTGTTGTTCGAAAACTTTTCCATCCAAACCTCAAGCTACTCCTTGTTACTGAAGGTGCAGAAGGCTGCAGGTATTACACCAAGGTATGCCTTCCAAAGTTACTACTCCATCTGGACACATAGATTAGGAATAGAGGTTAACCACGTTTAGAATCATTGTTATAGAATCGATGATATCTTTATTTTATTTTTTGAAAAGCAAAACATGATATATACAAATGAAAAAGAGGAGTACACAGGATACTACAACCCATTACAACAGAAAGGTAGAAACCATAGAATGTCAAACCAAAGCCAGTCTTTACTGAAGCCTCCGTCTTTTCCCAAGAGAACAAAGAACCGAGAAAAGTGTGAAGAAATCAGATGGATTAACCATGATATTTTGTTATTAATTAATCTGCATTGTTTGACTTACCTACCTTTAGAAGTATCCTGAAAATTTATTGGTTTTAAATCCTAATAACAATTATGCTGATAGTTATAGTACATTATCGACAGCCATTATTTGAAACCCTTCCTATCTGATGTTGTCAAATCGTGGCAACCATGGTAGTATGGTATGGCAGCTTTCATGCGGGGCCCTTTGGTTGCAACCATTTCCATCTTCCATATTGCTATGACGGAGGATTTTAAGCTTTCCACCATTAATAACATCAGTCCTATCTATTTCTTTGCAGGAATTCAGTGGTAGAGTGACAGGAATGAAGGTGGATGCAGTTGACACCACCGGTGCTGGTGATGCTTTTGTGGCTGGAATACTATCACAATTAGCTACAGATCTTTCATTACTTCAGGTGACCATTTTTTTGTTATTTTTTATATCAACTATCCCAAATATTTAAACCAAACAACCGCAAAACTCGTGTGTAGATCAATCATTATTTTTTTTTTTTTTGTGGTGAGATCAATTATTGTTTAACATATAAACTTTTGTCAATTTCTTGCACCTTAATACTGCAATTTTAAGCCTGCCACCCAATGTAAATGAGTTAAGAAATGAAACTAGCTTGACTAAAATAATAATTATTGCTGGTTTAAGAAAACAACTTGCGGTTTTTCTTCCGCTTCTGTTTTGTACTTGCACAAAGGTCTCATTTGGAGGAACTTATTTAAACTTGTCTTATATCATAATTACTTTATAAGTATTTGAAAGAACTGATCATATTTTCATAAGCTATTTTCAACTTATTAACGTGAACACACCCTATAGTAGCTTAAAGAAATATCTTACGTGGAGTTTATGCAGAATTTTCTCTCATTCTCTCTTCAATTGTAGAAGCAGCTAATACATAAGCATTTATATGATAAGTGCTTACTGAATAAACACGTAGTTAGTTACTTATCCAAACGGCCCCTTACATTAATGTGTTGATGTTTTTGTTTGTTTTTCTCTCTCAAATAAGTGATGAGTTTTAAAAGTTTCCATTGCATTTTAGTTTATCTTGAAATGTTTATTCAATATATTAGTTTTACACATGCATTCTGTGATGTCTTTCTGGTATATTTTATTCAATATATATTAGTTTTTTCTTCCTTGTACATGTTTTTCTAAACGCTACGTGGTTTAAACATGCAGAAAGAGGAACAATTGAGAGAATCTCTCAGGTTTGCCAATGCTTGTGGTGCATTGACTGTGACTGAGAGAGGCGCAATACCAGCATTGCCCACAAAGGAAAATGTTCTGAATGCCCTTCTTAAACCCGTATCGTAATTTCACATCCGAGTAGTTTTTTTGGCGAATTTTAGGAACTTATTGAGATAATGCAGTAAATAAGAACCTAGTGTTCTAATAATGGAGAGTCATTCTTTATCCAACATCAGGTTATATATGTTTGGATAATATATAATTTTCAGTTCATATGGTTGCATATGGAGATTTGACAAACCAATCAACATCACTTCTAGCAATCATTTGTGATATAGCTTCTCTAAAGTGAACAATTAATTTTAAAAGGTAAAATAAGTAATTCCAACTAATCATAAAAAATTTAACAATTAATATTATATTATATGTACATATATAACAATTCATTTAGTTTGGCATAATGTATAAGTATAAGCAATGTCGGTATAAATTTTTTACATTGGCGTTTAATTAGATCTGAGAACTCATTGTATTGCCACATTAGCCAACTATGTAACCACATTTTGAAAATAACTGTCAAATACTGAATTTTCATTAGATGTAAGTGTAAAATATGAACCTACCAATTTATGCATCAATAGTTAAAATGTCTTATTTCACCCTTTACTCATTTTGCAAGAGTTAAATCCATCTATCGAGTAATTGATTCAAGTTACACTACTGATCATTTTACAAACTATTTCCCAGAGGATTAGAACTCAACACCTCGAGGTTACAAGGCTAAGTTTTTATCACTGAACTAACATCTCAAGTGTAAAATCACAAATCATCTATCATAGAGTAATTGCTATACCCAACATTAGTTCTTTTTTTGTTGAGGAAACAACATTAGTACTTCTCATCCAGACAACTTTGATTTTCTTTATACTTTTTTCTCTTGTACTATTTCTTTGGGTGTTGTTAGCTCTCCTAAAAAAAAGTGATTTTTAGGTTCTAATCTATATAATTAAAGTTTTCACATGATGTCTGCATGGGCAATTTAAATGAAACTATTCACGTATCAAATAAGTTATTCAAATTATTGTAAAAATTGAGAAGCTCTAAGTCATATAACTTCTATTATTAACTTTAAATTAGTCTTTATCTTAATTGGTATAATAATATATCTTTCTTCATCCTCATCCGTTTTATCAAACATCAATCATTTTGTTGATTAAGATTTTTTTTACTTGAGTTGCATTTTGTTGGTTATTATGATACTATATATAAAATAGTCAAAACGGAATAAATCATCTCATGTTAAAAGTTTCATATAAAGTTGTTATATTTGTACTTGTACCAATCTATTTTTGCTATCCATGAAGGTGCTCAAATTAGCTTCTCCTTTTTTTAGTAAAATAAAATCTCATTTGGCATATAATTTATAAAAGAACGAATCCTCTAAGAGAAAGCACGTGGACATAGGGATATTTTCACACTCTCATATTCCAAATTGAGCCAATGGTATCTAAACATTTTCAACCATTAAAATATCGAGTACCTTCCATTTCCAAAACAGACACATTTAAACATTTTCAACCATAGATAAGTATAGTAAATCAGATGTGAAATATGCTATTTTGGTGAGTCTTATGGTTGCCAAATAAGATAACTCCCTATGCTTAAGGATGACCTTACATCAGCCTCTAAGCTCTATAAAAACCAAGTCATTAGGCTTAGCTTTGACCAATCTCCAATTTCCAAAAACCAAAAGGAACCAGTTCTCAATTTCTCATACACAAAGCATAGTTTATTTCAATGGCTGAAGATCCACAAGATGTCTCTGACCGCGAGCGTATTTTCAAGCGCTTTGATGCCAACGGTGATGGCAAAATCTCCTCCGCTGAGCTAGGAGAAGCATTAAAAACACTTGGATCAGTCACCGGAGATGAAGTGAAGAGAATGATGGAAGAGATTGATACTGATGGCGACGGATTCATTTCATATGATGAGTTCACTGAATTCGCAAAAGCCAACCGTGGTCTAGTCAAAGATGTCGCCAAGATTTTTTAAGTTTTTTTCGCACCTTTAACCTACCTTTGTTGGTTAATTTCATTATAGTTTTCAAAAATATATTATGTGTGTGCATGATTTCTATATTACATTATGACAATGAGATGTTCATTAATTTCATGAAGTTATACTACTCTTTTGGATTTTTGTCAAGTTAGAACCATTTTAATATATATGTATGATTTTTTATTGTGCTTTCATTTTTTACATGTCAATTTGGTTTTAGCATTGATTAGTGTATGTTATTAAAACAAGGCTCTTGATATAGACGCAAGGATAGGTAAGCAACGATTACAAGTGATGATCTAATCTTAAAGGGAACATGCTTTAAAACACAAAGATAGATTCTATACACACTATGAATAATGCAAGCCAACACAATTTTTTTTTTGTATATATTCATCTTCATCTAATCTAATATTCATCCATTCTTTTCATCGGCCGGGTTGTGTGTGCCTATGAGCTTGGATATAATAGATGAAGTTAATAAAGGAACATCTTGATTGAACGATGTTTCAATTTCTCGATATCATATTATATATAGACTCGGTAAGGGATAGAGTTGAAAGTCATGGATTCAAATCGTGACAAACGAGTAAAATATAAATATAACAACTATTAACTACTAAAATTTGTCATTCAAACAAAATTATAGACTCAATTAAATCATGAATGTTATCTAATTTGGGTAGGGGCTATGCTATTTAGCATGACTACAACGATAAAAAAAAAAAAATGAATCTTGTGTCTCAAGCTTGGGAGTGTTAATCCTCAGATTTGACGGAATACACGTTGTGTTGGTGGTATAAACTGCTTCCACGTATTGGTCATGTAATTCGTTATCGTTCGTTTCATAATTTCAAGCATTCCTCCTAGGTTAGGATTCCTTCCATTTTCCCTTTCTCAATTACTATAGTTTTGGAGATATAAACACAAAAGTGTGACATTAAATGAATTTAAATCTTTTTTATATACCCCACAACATTTTATAATATTTTTTTTGTCAAGCAGCCTAGTGGCTAGAGCTCACACATTATAATGTGGAGAAGTGGGTTGTCTGAGTTTCGAACCTCGACCCCTGCATATAATATGCGCAATATCCATACCAACTGAGCTAATCTCACGGAGATAACATTTTATAATTTTAGTAGTGGAGATAATAGATGGAAAGGATCTCAACTCATTTTTCTTTCGGTATAAATCTACCTATTTTTCAAAAGAAATTGAGATCTTCGTTTTTAATATTTTGAGTAAATCAAGTCATATCATACAAAATAATTTTTGTTAATTTAAAAGATAATCTAAATCTACAGATAAAGCTAAAAAAAGTACTATATATAGCAAACAAAAGCCAAGAGCTCACTAGTATATAATCAGAAAATATGGAGTTTTCCATCAAGATATCATAAATTGATAATAAAAAAAAGTGTTTAAATACAATTTTGGTCTTCGATTTTAGCCAAAAACTTAATTTTGGCCTCGTATTTTTAATTTCGCAATTTTGGTCTTCATTTCAGAAATTTTGACCAACCCATAATTTTAACCATCTAATTTGATGATGTGGCAATAAATGTTCACTCTCATCCCTTTTATCATTTCAATTGATCTTTTGATTCTATATGCTTGCTCATAACTCAATTTAACATCCCATTTTTTAAAGAATTTTGACTATTATCTCCTTTATTTTCATTTCAAGTCACTAAAGTTGTGTTTGTTTCTATGGAAAGATTGTGAGGGGGAGAGAAAGAAACATTTTCTATAATTTAGAACAAGTGAAAGTGGCAAAGGAAAGAATGAAACACATGAGTTGCACACCAAAATACTTTCCACTCAAATGTATGGAGAAAGTGGATGGAGCAAACTTTTTTAATTAAAAAGACAATATAGCCCTTACTAACTTTCTAAATATCACAGTAGTAAACATAGTGGTGTAGTAGGATAGCACTAGTAGCTTGTACTTGTACCCATGCACCTCAAATTATATAATTTTTTTATATAAATAATATATGTAACGTATTTAAATTTTACAAAATAAATATGTAGAAGTAAATAACTAAATATAATTATGAAAATACATCTTTCTTTTAACCTATCAATTATTTTTATTCAGGATTATATATGTCAATTATTAAAAATACATGTTTCTTTCCTTTCACTTTCTTCTCTACTTTCTCTTATACCAAACAACCAAATCAATCATCTTACTTTCGACTCATTTTCTTTCCTTATACAATCTTTCCTTTTACCATCTTTCCTCATACTTACTTTATGCAACCAAACAGACCCTAAGTATACATTGTCACGTCATCAAGTTTGATAGTCAAAATTTATAAAATAAAGCACAACAATCACGCAATTTGAAACGAAAATTATGGTTTGAGTAAAAAAGGGGACTAAAACTTCATTTAAGTTGGAAAAATTATTAAATTTCACTCCTTTGAAAAGAAGAGAATGTAAATGAAAGTCAATATACAACTATAAGTAACCTTCCTCTGATATCCCATTACTAAACATCAAAATGTTCACATCAAATACCAATGACCATAGTGAGATACATGACAAAATTATGTTTTAATGACCAATAAGCTTATCATTGTCCTCAAGAGCTCGATCATTGCATTGCCAAAGCCAAAGAACTTTTCATCTCATCACATGTTTGTTGTAACTGAGGCTAACAACCAATCACACGTACTTGATACATTCACATGATAAACAAACTTCATTCTTCTAGAGAAAACATGCACTTTTCACCATTAAACATCACAACAATTTCATGTGTGAACATAGGAAGTTGTTGCTTCAACCATTTGATATTTTGTTTTGAGCATCTCCAACTGTACTTAAGTAATTCTTCAATGTCTCATCTCTCTTTGTTAAGCAAAGGCTTAGCATCAAATTAATGAATAATAAAAGTACTATTTAGATAATGCATATAATTAACGTTAATTATACTCTCATAACATCAAAGTGGACGTGCCGGAGTGGTTATCGGGCATGACTAGAAATCATGTGGGCTTTGCCCGCGCAGGTTCGAATCCTGCCGTCCACGTTTTTTTTTCTTTTTATATTATACTTTTAAAAAATCGAAAATAAAAATAAAAGTAAAAAAAATAGCAAAAACGCTAGAAGGAGGGGTTGAACCTCCGACCTTGTGGTTAACAGCCACACGCTCTAACCAACTGAGCTATTCCAGCTACTTGCTTATGTGATGTTTATAATAACATTTAGACTAATAAAACTGTAACTGAAAGCAAATTATGAAACAATTTGTGTACGTTTTTTTTACGGTACACCTAAGTGTATCACACAATATAAATATTTGTAAATATATTTTAGACTGAAATGCAGTTTTGACCCCCCTATTTTGACTCAAACTGGATTTTACCCCTCCTATTTTAAAACTCGGAATTTCACCCCCCAATTTAATGTTTTTTGGAATTTCGCCCTCCCTGTTTTAAAAATCGGAATTTTACCCCCCCTTTTTGAATATTTTTTAGGAGATGGCTGATGTGTCGGTGCTGATGTGGCTTAAATTATATTAAAAAAATATCCACCTATTTAAGTTATTTATATTAAATATTCTAAATTAAACTTCACCAAAAAAATAGAGAGAAAAAAAAACAGTAAATAAAAAATGTAACATAATAAAATAATAATAACAATAATCATTTTAATTATGTTACACGTACACACCAAAATCAAAAACGTGTTTCAACCTTTCCCTTCCTCCTTCTCTTCGCGCATTCCCTAACCATCGCCGCCGTTCCCACTTCGTCATCGTCGTTTCCACTTCGTCCATTCGCACTTCGTCATCGTCGTTCCCACTTTGTCAATCTTCGTCGTTCTCACTCTTTCTGTCACCGCCGTTCAAAACTGAAAATGGAAAATCACGAAGTCATGATTCTTGGTTCTAGTTCAATGACGAAATTCAGGTATGCCTTTCTCATATTTGTCGATGTTTTGTTCACAATATGAGATTATTCACCATCTAGGTTATGTTTTTGTTGTTACTGTTGTTGTGCTGTTATGTTCTGTTCTGGGTTCATATTTGTTGATGTTCTTTTGTTGAGTGATTTTTGCTAATTGTGGATTGGGGTGTGTGTGTTTTGTTCTGATTGTGTTTGTGTTTTTTTGTTCAATTACTGGGTTGTTTTTTGTGTGTAGATTTGAGTAGTAAGGTATTAAATTCCTTTCATGCAATATTATTCTCAATTTGGAAGAATACTAGTTCGCCGACCCGTGCTATCGCACGGGTCAATAATAGACACAATACAAGAAGTTAATATTCGAAACTAAAACATGGATGATTGCAAATTCTCAAGTAATGATTGACTAATATGATTTCAATGAGATGATTGCAAATTCTCTTTGAAAGTATATTGGATCAAATAGGCTAATTTATAACTAATTTAAAGTTATCATATGCCTGATTAGTCTACTAATCATGTAGTAAAATAAACTTCATTGTAATCATAAATTCAAAGCATGCATACTCTGCTATATACTTATGTGTAAAAAACAAAAGAATGAAGGCCACACAAAGTTCATGGATGTACCGTCAAAATATACTTTTTATTGAATTCTTATTTAAACATCAAGCAGTGCAACATAAAAGTGTGCAGAATATGACTCTGTTCAAATTATCTCTGCACAAAAATGTGCTTAACGAACTCAGTTTTCAGTCTCAATAAGAGAAGTAATATCAAAGTAGATAGCAAGGCATTTCAAAAACAAATCTGATCACAAATATACAAAAATTAAACAAAAAAATTGCTCTCACTTTGATTTCAATAAAAAAAAGTGCATCGCTCTTTGTTGAATGAGGCTTGAACAACATTGTTGGATTTCCATAATTGCAACCACCATCTAGATCCTAGATTCTTCAATTTGCTATTAAAAGTAAAGAACAATATAGTGATGATAACAAATGTACATTGCAATCAAAGGACTTTTTCATTCTCACTTCAAGTTGATCAAAATCTTGTGTCAATGCCCACAAAATTGCCTTAATACCTTGTGTAACTTTATGTGTTTTGTTCCATTATGGAGAGTTTTTTATTGCTTGTTGTGGTCCTTGTTTTTTATTGCAATCCTTGTTTTTTATGGGGAGTTTTTTATTGCTTGTTGTTGTCCTTGTTTGTTATGGGGAGTTTTTTATTGCTTGTTGTGGTCCAAATAAAATGTTTCTGATTATTGTCTTGTGTTGGTTTACTATAGGAATATTTATTGTCTTTTAGGGCTTGTGAAGGTAGACAAAATGATGATGAGTTGGACAAGGAAGACATGGAGGAAGAAGATGATAATTATATTGCAAGTGAAGAGGAAGACGACGACGATGATGATAGTGGAGTGGATGAGTGTGTTGATTTGAGTGTTACTTTTCCACCTGAAACATTTTGCTTGGTTACTAATAATGTAGATCCCAAATCATTGGATACTCTTACAACTACAACTGATTTTCAAGATGGGCACTATGAAGATTCCGATGATTTACATACTCCACCAGAGAGTGAAGATGAAAAGCTTGGTAAAAACTATCCAATTTTTAAGATGGGTGATGGGACTGCCCGTGTTAAGCTTGAAAAGAGTTTGAAGTTTAACAATAAAAAGCAAGCAAAGGCTGCAATTGAAGAGTATGCATTGCAGACTAGGAAAAATCTGAAGCTCAAGAAAAATGAAAAAGAATACTTGGTTGTAAAGTGTATGCCTGATTGCCCTTTTCATTTGAGGATTAGTAAGAGGAGTGCAAATGATTTCTGGCAAGTTGTAAGCTTCAATGAAGATCATACGTGCCATTGGACACCTAGAAACAGAAGAGCCAAGCCAAATTTGCTTGCTAATTTTTTTTGAATACACTCCGGCATTCTCTTGAAATGAAAGTGAAAGCGTTGAAGAGGTTGGCTGCTAAGCAATGGAGTTTGAAGTTGTCACATGATCAAGTATATAGAGCCAAGTTAAGGGCACTGGAAATCATTTAAGGAGCTAGTTGTGACCAATTCTTATATCTAAGGAGCTATGCGGAGGAGTTGAAAAGGTCCAATCCCAATAGTACTGTTATTATTAAGTGTGATATGGCTGATGTGGGTCCTATTTTCCAGAGAATTTATGTATGTCTAGAGGCATGTAAGGCAGCCTTTGCACACACATGTAGGCCTCTCATTGGGTTAGATGCTTGCTTCTTGAAAGGAGAACATGGAGGACAATTGATGGCAGCTGTTGGTAAAGACGCAAACAACCAAATGTTTCCCATTGCTTATGCCGTTGTAGAAGCAGAAACAAAAGATTCATGGGAGTGGTTTCTGAATCTATTACTTGAAGATCTACAAACTATACAACACAAGTAATATGCATTCATCTCAGATGAGCATAAGGTAATGTGTCATTGAAAATATTTTAATATGCATAATGTTCTCTATTTTTTGTAATATCTGCTTACCATTGGTAATTATCTTAGGGTTTGGTTCCGGCAATTCAAAACCTTGGTAGTAATGTAGAGCATAGGCTATGTGTGAATCACCTTTATGCTAATTTTAAGAAAAGGTATCCTGGATTGGCTTTAAAGGAAGTGTTTTGGATGGCAGCAAGGGTTACAACTGTTTCAGCATGGGAGAGAGCAGTGAATCGAATGAAATTAATTAACGACAAAGCTTGGGAATACATGAATAAGAATTGGGCACCTGCAATGTGGACTAGATCTCATTTCAAGATGGATACACAATCAGACTTACAAGTTAACAACATGTGTGAGGCATTTAACCGGGCAATATTGGAGTATAGAGATAAACACATCATCACTCTTCTAGAAGGAATTAAGCACTACCTCACAAAAAGAATTGGAGCCCAGAAGGATCTCATGCAAAGATATAGAGGGAATATATGTCCTATAATCCAACTACAACTTGAAAAAGCAAAGAGGGTAGCTGATGGATGGGAACCAACTTGGCATTTTGACGATGATTATGCCATATTTAGTGTGACAGATGGAACTGACACATATATTGTGAATTTAGCCCAAAAAACATGCGAATGTAGGAAATGGGGTTTAACGGGCATCCCATGTTGCCATGCGATTGCATGCATGTGGTATCACAAAAAAGAACCTGAAGATTTTGTTTCCTGGTATTATAGGTAATAAATTTAGTTTGGATTCATACCATTAATATTTTACTTCTTATATGTGTTATTGATGAGCACATTTTATTTCAGGAAGAGTACTTTCATGGCTACTTATTCTCACATCATTTTGCCAACAAATGGTCCCCAACTATGGCCTATATCAACAACAGAGCCAATCAACCCATCAGCTGAGAGAAGAACTATAGGTCGCCCCAAAAAGAATAGAAATAAGGCTAATGATGAGCCGAAAAATCCACATCTATTACCTAGAGATTTACCAACAATGAAATGTACAAAATGTGAAAAGATGGGTCATAATAGGAGGACATGTGGAGGAAAACGTGCGGCTGATCGAGCACTCCCAAAAGGTGGAAATAAGGTGCTCATTAAACTTATTTTTTGGCTTGAATTTTTGTTTTTGTCTTGTATTTATGTTTTTATCTTGTAATTTTGTTATGAATATTTTGTTTTGGGATTCAATATTTTGATAGAAACAAAAGAAGGGGAAAAAGTCTG
>Ga0228711_1009006_pt1 | contig 13729 bp, 10 predicted proteins | sample MedpolnodulmetaG_2_FD_177996 | JGI IMG/M metagenome (GOLD analysis project Ga0228711, IMG submission 177996) | Root nodule microbial communities from Medicago polymorpha collected in Santa Monica, California, United States - brown nodules | ecosystem: Host-associated > Plants > Roots > Nodule...
GTAACAAAGTTGTTTCTTGTATATTGTTCTCTATTCTGATATTAAATTAGATCAAATAGATTACAAATAGTCAAAGCACGCACCATAGAACAAAAACATCAACCACCAAAACTGCCTACCAATTAAACTACAAAACTTGGAACTTATTCCAAGTATAACAAAGAAAATCATATCTTCCTATCAATTCATATTACATGAACTACAACAACAAATTGATTAAGACAACATGATATACCACATCAAAAGGTACAAAAAGACACCAGAAGCAATCTTCCTATCAATTGAAGGTCCCCTTGCAATGCAACAAGTACAATCGTTCAAATTAAGTTGTTGAAATTTTATTTAATTCTAGGTTAAACTACACTTTTGGCCCACTAAGTTTATCAATGTTACGATTTTGGCTCCCTATTAAGAAAAATGAAAAATTCAATGCCTTAAGTTTTAGCCCCTTTGCAATAATCATCATTTTATCAATTTTGACCCGGTCAATGCTTATGTGGCATGCCACGTGTGTAATTGTTGATTTAAAATAAAAATAAAAATGCCTAATAATTAATAATAAATAAAATAATTAAAAAATGCCAAATAAACTCACTCTCTCTCCAACTCTATTTCTCTCTCCACGGCTTCACTCTCTCCTATCTCTTCCACCCTCACCCGTATTTTCTTTCCCATCAAATTTAATTTTTTTCTATTAGTTCCCAATTTCATGAGAAAAAAAAGGCAATTGAAATATTTTATTTGGATAAAAAACAGACAACCTAGTGTCAAAGAACGATGATGTTTCAAATTGGAAAAAAAATTGAAGAAAGAGGAATCCCTTAAGTAATACAAACAACAAGATCCAACTCCGCCTCAACTGCTTCCATAATAGCAGCAACAACCAAAAGAGGAGGAACATAAGGGGTATATTGGATCATGATTCTACGTGGATTTTAAAAGACTCTTTTATCATGAAAAAGTCTTGTGGTATTCAATCAAGACTCTTTTCAATTTAAAAAAAGTCTTGTGTTATTCAATCAAGATTCTTTGTCATTTCAAAAAAGTCTTGTGGTATTCAATCAAGACTCTTAATCACTTAAAAAAAGTCTAGTGATATTCAAAATCATTCAAATTTCGAAGGATTGTTTAATAAATCAGATTTTGATGGATTTTGTGGGATTTTCTAGTTAAATTTTGATGGATTTGTTATGATTGTTTTATTCTTTTTTTTTTTTTTTCTCTCTCTCTCTCTCTCCCCCCCTCTCTCTCTCTCTCTCTCTCTCTCTCTCCTCTCTCTCTCTCTCTCTCTCTCTCTCTCTCTCTCTCTCTCTCTCTCTCTCTCTCTCTCTCTCTCTCTCTCTCTAGCTCTCCTGTAAAAACATAAATAAAAGAATCTTTATTGTGATTTTGTGAAAGAGAGTGTGTTATGATATTTTTTTCAATTATTTCTTAAAATTCATAAAATCTCTTGAAATCTTTTGAAATCCATAAAATCTCTTGAAATCTCTTGAAATCCATAAAATCATTTCCAATCCTTTAAAATCTTATAAATTAAATCCATTGAAATCCTTAATAGTCTTTTAAAATCTTCAAAGTCATCAAAATCCTACAAAGTATTTTAAAATCCTCAAGACTTTTTTAAACAAAAATTGTCCTTTAAAATCCTAATCCTATACACCCTCCTAAATAGCAGAAGCATTAGATTTCATTTCAGTTTTCGCTTCCGCAACAAAATTGAAAACCAGAAGCCCTAAATGTTATGTTTCACCTTTCTTCTTGGTAACTCTACCAACCATATTCGATCGCTTGTTCAGTGTGAAACGTTGCATTTTTTCCGGTTATTCATTGACATTTCACGCGTGTGCTTTTGTCGACTAACACCGCCGGAGAGGGGGTGGTTGAGAAGTTGCGGCGGTTTTTGGAGGCGATTGATGAGAAGATTTTTGTTACGCACTGGGAAGTCATTGTGTTTGGTTTGAAGATTCTTTCCGATCAGAGAAGGTGAGAGAGTGTGATTTAAAAAAAAAATCTGGATTTTTTGATGATGAATGTATGAAGAATGATTAAGATATGAAGAAGAGGATAAGCTTTAAAAAAAAAATCTGGGTTTTAAAAAAAATATTATGTTTCAATTATTTTATTTATTATTAATTATTTGGCATTTTTATTTTTATTTTAAATCAATAATGCCACATAAGCATTGATCGGGTCAAAATTGGAAAATGGATGATTATTGCAAAGGGGCTAAAACTTAAGGGACTAAACTTATTCCAAGTATAAAAAGACACCATAAGCATATTTTCCTATCAATCACATGAGCACAATTCTGCATGTTATAAAGAAAAAAGGTCCCCTTGCAATGCAACAAGTGTTTAATGCACAATCGTTCAAACTAAGTTGTTGAAATTTTATTTTATTTTATAATGTTTTTAGGTATTGTCCATTTAACTTCTATTTTATGTTGCTTTTCTTTCAAAAAATGTTTTAAATCTGATAGAGGATTTAATTGGAACTTAGTTTCTGATCAAATTAGTTTGTAACTTTTGATTGGGAAAAAATGACCTATTTTTGACTTTTGATCTATTGCGAACAATTTGAACCTTGTAACTTCTAATTCGCACGAAAAAAATTCACTTTAATTTGGCCGATTAAAATATATGGTTTGATCCAGTCATAGCGTAAAGACATCCCAACTTCGTTGGACCGTCTTCCATTCCTTTTTTATGTCATTTTGCTCTTGCTTTATAAAACAAAAATCATCATTATATACAAGGGGGTGGGGGGGTGTTAGTATGAGAAACTAGGGTCTATTGGGCCAATAGAGCAATTTCCTTGATGTAGTATCTAACCTACATAGGCCCAAACCCATTATCCCTAAACCTAATGAAACATTTTACTCATTGCATATAAAAGTGGCCGCATCCACAATATCTTCATCCTTAATTTCTTCTCTGTAGTGCTTCTTCTTATTTATACTTTATTTTTGTTCACCAGTTTCTTTTCGTAATTCTTCATAACATTTGTTTTCTGAAATACTCTATCTATTTATCAACTTTTCAATATTTCACTACCTTTTAAGTCTACAGGTGGTTAATCCTTTGATTCCTCCGCTAAGTCCATAAAATATTAATCTAGTTGTTAATTTGTCCCCGATTTACAACTAATTGACGACAAAAACAATCATTGATAGAATCCTAGATCTAATAGTTTGATTAGATCTACTACGCGTTTATTTTCTTCTCAAACTGTTCAGATTAGCCTATCTAGTTTGATTGTTGCAGTAATGGATGAAGGTAAATGCGTAGATGAGGAAGAAAATAGTCATCAAATCAAATTGGCATAAATCGCGCAATCAAATCGACGAAATACCAAAGGTATCCATCAATAATATAAGTTAATCTCATACATAATATATGAATATATCTGCATGGTTTAATTTTTTGGATGTCCTCTAAGGATGCATGATTATATACCCTTTAATGCTTATTTTACTTTACGTTCACTTTTAATTATAAGGTTGATTTAAGTTTATAGAATTAAATTGTTATTTAGAAAAAAATAGTTTACGAGTAAAATTATTCGATCTGACATTGTTGATTTATTAATCATGAAATTATATATTTTTTCCATGAGGACAAGATTCTTATTTTAATTTATCTCTTTTTCTTGGTACATGTTTTTGATTTCATAAAAAAAAAAAAAACGGCAATCCACATCAATCTTCTATTTCTCACCTTTGCAATTATGTGTATTAATTGATTCAATCATGTTTACTGCAGTAGCAGATTCATCATGGGAGCATGTCCAAGTGAACCACATGGACACGAGTTCTAAAGACAAGAACATGATCCACAAGGTACTATTGAATCCAGTCAATTCCAAAGACTCATTTAGCTTCTTAGCATTAGAGACCGTTGACTTTTTACATAAAGTTCAATGGATCATTTATAGAAGTTTAGCGGTACAATTTATTGTCTACTTCCGTCGCACTGATGTTCAATTATATGGGGCTGCTAATTTACACCCACCTATAAACACTAAGGTGTAAATTAGCAAGCTGCACTCATTATATTTTACTAAAACAACCTTTTGTTTCTATTATAATTAAATTTAAATAGAAGGGCAGTTTTAGTTTTAAAACTATCTTAAGGAAGATCCTTAAAAAAAGAAACAAAAAAGACATTGACATGCTTAAGGTACAAAACATGTAATAGAGACAAACTTTCATCATTATTTTAAGGAAACATGTAATAGAGACAAACTTTCATCATTCCAAATATTGATTCGTCTTCCTTAGTGTAAATTAGTAAGGTGGGTGTAAACAATTTGATAAAATTTATAAAAATAAGTGTATATAATCAAGTGGATGTAGGTTGCTAACTTACACCTTAGTGTTTTTAGGTGAGTGTAGCTTGCAAATTTACACCTTAGTGTTTTTAGGTGAGAGTAAATTAGCACCCCCATATATATATAATGCAAAACTAGAGGGCATCTATGTTAGCTTTGCATGAGAAGTATTGTTTACTTTTTTTCCAAAGACAAACAATTGGTTGTCCTACTGAATGATTTTGTCTTTTTATTCTCTCTATTACTGCAGTTTTATATTTGAAATGGGTTTGTATACATTCCATATGTGTGCATTATTGTATTTATTGGTCATTATGAGCCATGGATTGAAATGACTTTAGACTGAAAACAGTTATTATGGTGACATGCTAGTTGCTGCTCTATAACTGAAGCTTAACAGTAAAATTGCTAGCTTATAATAGCCTATAATGTTTAACTAGGCACTAAAATGCTTTAAAATGTAACAACAAAATAAGTTTTTGACTAATAGGAGAGGAAGAAACATTTTCAATCATAATGCATAATTCTTGTTTTTTCTTTTAACATCATGAATATGAGTTATAATGTACTGTGATGATGTTGGAGTAGGGAAGAGAGATTCATTTTTCACATTAGGAACTGCTTGTTAATAACCTGGAACAAGATTTGTATGTGTTACAGTTGTTGTTTTGTTGCATGTTATGCATGAGTATTCATAAATTATATTTCCTTTGCAGTTCTTTCCATCTAGAACTCCGACAAATAATGAAATTGTGTTAACGGCACCAACATGAGAGAAAATCCATACCAGGAGGCATATGGAGAAGTATTTGAAGGAAAACGGTGGCCCGAAGATCTCAGAATTTGATTTGGGCAATGGCAAGACTCCAAGAAGATCAACAAGAATCATTGAGAAGGCGAAAGCAGTTCCTCTAGTAGATCATGAAAGTGAGCCCCCTAAGAAATGGGGCAAAAAGTCACAAGCCGATTTAAAAGCATCAAAACGGAAGATTGATGACAAGGAGGTGAAGGGGCTGAAGTTGTCTAGACTAAAGATGAAGAAAAGATTGGAAAACCAGCAAAGGAGATGAAGAAAAGATGGTGAAATAAAGATTGGAAAATTGGTCAAAGCTCCAAATAAGGAATAGAATAAACTCTTGGCTTCTATCTTCTATCATTATGATGACGCCTTTAATTCTATCCCATGATGATTGTAGTCTTTGTTGTTTATCTGATTGTTCATTAAACCATTGGGATTGAATATCAGACAATTGTATTTACGACACCAACAAGAGAGAAAATCCATACCAGGAGGCATATGGAGAAGTATTTGAAGGAAAATGGTGGCCCAAACATCACATAATTTTATTGGGGCACTAGCGAGACTCCAAGAAGATCATCTAAAATCATTGAGAAGGCCAAGGCAGCTTCTCTAGTAGAGCATGAAAGTGAGCCCCCTAAGAAACGGGGAAAAAAGTCGTCAGCTAACAAAGCAAACAATGAGGGGAAATCCAACACTGTTTATGGAGATTTAAAAGCATCAAAAGAGAATAAGAATGAAGAAAAGATTGGACAACCAGCAGAGGAGAGGAAGCTGGATGGTGGATCTCAAGAAGCAGAGAAATCTGAATAAGGAATAGAATAAACCCTTGGTTTCTGTCTTATGTCACTCTGATGATGCCTTTAGATCTATCCGAGTGTGACTTTAGGTTTTGTTGCTAAAAAATGTAACAGCAAAATAAGTTTAACTTGGAACAAGATCTTTTGTGTGTTATAGTTTTTTTTTTAAATGATTGTAAGCAATGTTTCGAAAACCGGACCGGCTGGTTCAACCGCTTGGACTGAGAACCGAAGCTGGTATCGGTCCGGACAAACAACAATAACCAGAAGTCCACAGAACCAGTGCTAAACTGGAAAAACCGGGGAAACCATTGAGCCGGTACCGATTTTGAGCAACCGTCCGGTTCAAAAATTGAGGCATGACTTTAAAAAATTAGAACAAAAAGCTTTTACTATCTACAGAAGACGAGGAGGGAATAATCTTCATATCAAATTCCAATTCATTGAGATGTGAATGAGGCATATGGGAAGGATTAAGAGAGATGTAGAAGAAACCTAAGAAGATAAACAGAAGGAAGTCACTGTCCAGCGGCAACATAACAACAACAGCCTTCTCTCTCTCTAATGTATAGTGGTATTTATACATGACTAGATTAGGGTTGAATTATGCTCTTTACCCAATAGTTTTTGCTCATTCTAAATTGAAATGACCAAATGCTCCTGCGTAAGTTAACTCACGCTAATGTATGGAGGTGAGAAAAACACAAGAAGGGGGTTGAATTGTGTTAGCCTTTTCTTCTTATTCAAACTAAGTCCAATGTTCAGAAAGAGAGAGAGAGAGAGAGAGAGAGAGAGAGAGAGAGAGAATAGAAAGACACAAAGCAATTATACAGGTTCCTTCGACAATCCAGAAGTAGTCATGTCCCCCTTGCACTTCCAAGGAGAGTTAACTAAGATCAATATCTGATTACAATTGCTCAAGCACAAAATCAAGAGACTTCAAACTACTCAAGCACAAAAGCAAGAGGTTTCCTATGCTCAAGCACAAAAGTAAGAGTCTTCCTATGCTCAAGCACAAAAGACAAAGTCTTCTAAACAAACACAAATACAGAAAAACGTGTTTGAGGTTAAACATTTGATATACAATCAGTGGTGTTCACAAATACAAATCAGATACAGACTATTAAGATTCTAGAATTTATAGAATATGAAAGTTGTTATGAAATTCTAAGTGAACTTTGATTTGAAAACAATTTTAGTAGAGTTTTAGCACTTGTAAAATTGTTGAGTCTCTTACAATCGTCAAGTCTTCACTCCTTTATATAGAGGTGTGAAAAAGACGTTGTTGATTGCTAGCACATCAAAAAAGTCGTTGTTGAAGCTTGATCAAATCACCAATGATCTGTTGCTTGATTTGGTTAATTTCCTAAGAGGGAACAATTTCAAATCCATTCCTTGTATAGAGAAATACCAGCGTAGTCACAGTTGTTGTTCTTGTACTATTGCAGACAGAAAACAGAGTAGTAGAGATAGTGGTTGTACAATTGTATTACTGTCCTTTTCCACCGCTCTTCAAGGAATAAGCATCCAATGCCTTCAAAATCTTCTGAATCAGTCGTTGCTTCAGGTTTCTATTCCTTCTGCAATGATAGGCGTGTTAATAACAACTCTTTGACAGATTCTAAAACTTTCAGTCTTTCAGCTTCTGATGATCTTCATCTTCTGATGACGTCAGCTTCTGATGTTCTTTACCTTCTGAAGTTCTTCTGATGACGTCAACTTCTGATGATCTTCACAACCTATTTTCTTCAGACGTTTCCTTGCAACACAAGCTTCCTTTTTGTAGATTTCATTGCTCTCATTTGTTCTTCTATAACTTATACTTGATTAAAACAATTGTCTATGGTCCTGCACACTTGAACAAATATTAGCATACCCAATTGACATTTTTAATACCTTATTATCATCAAAACTCAAAAGTGGTATTGTTAAACACATTTTGTTCCAACACGTTATTTTTTCAGAATCAGCTGTGTTTTATTCCTAAAGGAGTAACAATATATTAGGGAATCTTTGGAAATGTATGGCGGTTCCTAAAGATGTTCCTACCTTTTAGGACTTTCTATATTTGTTATTGATTCTTGTTACGTAGATCAACTGAAGTATCTACATTATTCTGAACCCCAACTAGACTATTTAGCCCATGTTGCTTCAGTATATATTCAGGACTTTAAGATCTAATTCGGGATTCAAGCCGTCATTCTAAAGAATAGCTTTTAGGGTTTTGAGTCCTATTATTTGTGTGTCTTCTCTTGTATCGTCTTGATGCAAGTTTAGGACTATGTTTTTGTTATTTGTGAGCCTTTCTTGTATAACCTTGATGCAAGCTTAGGACTGTTTATTGAGTTGTAACTTGTTGCTACACCAAAGCTTTGAAGCAAGGTAGTAGTTTGTGTTTGAAGGTAACTTGACTATTTTGAGTTGTAATCTTATAATCACATGGGCTGTGATTGTTTGTGGGATAGTGAGATGGGATCTCAGATCTAGGAGTTCCTAGGTTGAAATCAAGACAGGTAGGTCCTAGGTCTTAAGTTGTAAACGTGGTTTGCTGAGAACTTTAGAATAAGGACTACACTAGTTGATTTCCTTTCTGGCTTGGTAGCCCCATAGTAGGTGTGTTTGTCATTGAACTGGGTCAACAAATCTTTTGTGCCTTTTACTTTCTTGTCTTTTATTTTTGCGTATTTTATGTTTGTTAGCATGATGTTTAAACATTAAACTCAACATCCATTTTCTGTGTGCCTTGTGTTGGAACATCACATAGAATATCTTCAAACTTACGAGCTAGAATTTCAATTGGTATCAGAGCAGGCACCCTGCCTGTTTTAGGGTGAGCTCAAGGGAAGTTTCTTTCTAGCATTATGGACAACGAAGGAGGATTTGTGAATAGACCACCTCTGTTGGATGGTTCAAACTATGACTATTTGAAATAACGTATGAGTGCTTTCCTCAAATCTATAGATAGAAGGACTTGGAAAGCAGTTCTAAGAGGTTGGGAACATCCTGTGACTCTTGACAAAGATGGAAACAATACAACTGTCTTGAAACCAGAAGAAGAATGGACCACTGCTGAAAATGAACTAGTACTTGGAAACTCCAAAGCATTGAATGCATTGTTCAATGGGGTGGACAAGAACATGTTTAGATTGCTCAAGCAATGTAATGTGGCTAAGGATGCTTGGGAGATTCTCAAAACTGCCCATGAAGGCACATCCAAAGTGAAAAGTGCAAGACTTCAACTACTCACTACAAAATTTGAGAATCTAAAGATGATGGAAGATGAGAACATACATGATTATCACTTGAATATCCTTGATATTGCCAATTCCTTTGACTCTCCTGGAGAGAAAATTTCTGATGAAAAACTTGTTAGGAAAATTCTCAGATCTCTACCGAAGAGATTTAAAATGAAGGTAACTGCTATTGAGGAAGCTCAGGATATCTCAAGCTGGAAGGTTGATGAATTGATAGAATCACTTCAAAAATTTGAAATCAATATCAACAACAAAACTGATAAGAAAGGCAAGGACATTGTTTTTGTCTCAGATATTGATACTGAAGAAACACAAGGGGAGCTTGAGGACAATGAAAGTCTGTCAGAGGCTATTGTGTTACTTGGAAGACAGTTCAACAAGATTCTAAAACAAGCTGACTAGAAACCTATGATAAATGTTAGAACATCAGATTCAACATTGATAATCAGCATTGTAAAGTGAAGAAGGTAAAACCTGATGAAAATAGCAATCAATCCAAGGGAGTTCCATGTCATGAATGTGAAGGATATCGTCACATCAGAACTGAATGTGCCACTTACCTCAAGAAACAGAAGAAAAGCTTGGTTGTTTCTTGGTCTAATGAAGACAACTCAGAAGGAGAAGTGGAAAATGAATATGCTAAGAATGTCACTGCTTTAACTGGTATATACATGTTTGATGCTGAGTCAGGTGATGAAGAATTAACGTATGAAGAACTAACCATCTCATACAAAGAACTATATACCAAAAGTGAAGATATATGCGAGATGCTTGAAAAATAGAAGAATACCATTAGTCAACTGCATACTTAAAGGAACAATCATCTGAAAAAAATATTTGAACTCAATGATGAGGTAACTCAACTTAACTCCCAACTTGAGCATTTAAAGAAGCAGGTAAAAATGATGACCACAGGAATTGATGTTCTGGAAGGAATTTTAGAAGGCCAAATCAAAGGAAAACCAAATAGTAAAGGATTTGATCATAAAGCTCAAAACAAGAAACAACAACACAAGAATTTTGCCTATGCCTTGAAAGATTATGGAAAAGATAAGAATAAAAAGGAATCTCAAAATATAAAATTTGTTGTTGCTGGAGGAACATATGATCCCACCATGAGTAAATCAATGTTGCAACATCCAGAGGAACATTAGATTTCAAAAAGCAAGAAGAAATCTAACCCATGGGTTTGTCACTATTATAAGAGAAAGGGTCATATAAGGCCGTTTTGTTTTAAGTTATATGGATATCCTAACAAATTTTTGCACAAATCATCTGAACCAGAAGTAAGAAATGTCAAGAAGGAGTGGAGACCAAAATGTAAACATGTTGGGCTAATGGCTCATACCTCGCTAAAAGCATTATTTAGGGAAGACTGGTACTTTAACAGTGGTTGCTCTAGACACATGACTAAAGTCAATAAATTTCTAGACACTTTGAAATCTTACATTGACAGCCATGTGACTTTTGGTAATGAGACAGAAGGAAAGATCTTGGCATAGGAAACTTAATCAATGATGAATTACCAAAACTTGATTATGTGCTATGGATAAAAGGTCTAACCTCTAACTTGATTAGTATAAGTCAGTTGTATGAACAATGGATGAATGTGAACTTCAACAAATCAGAATGTCTGGTAACTAATGAGAAAGGAGAAGTTATAATGAGAGGAATTAAAACTAAGGAAAATTTCTACTTATGGGTACCACAAAGAAAAAGTCAGACTGGGAAACAAATTGGAGTGTTGCACACAATGTTGGAACATCAAGTGACTCTTAAGGAACTTGATCGTCTACACTTTGGAAGTGCAAATAATGGGAAAAGTATCTCTGATAGTTGGTTTTGTAAGAAAAGTAATCAAGTCTATTGGTTTTATGAGAAACAATCAAGTGGTACTTTTGTTAGAGTCTTGGATGTCAAGCAATTTGATGAATTAAGGGGTAAATTAGGGATTTGTCCGCATAAGAAGTTGTAGCAGTTAAATGGGACTAGGCGCGTGTTTCCTCATCCATTACTGCACGCTAATTCAGGTTTCCTGTCGCAAACTTATCTGAACCTGCCAACAACACGCAATAACTCCTACCCTATCATTTCTTTCTCTTTCACTTCTCCCAAGTTAAAAAAGATACGTCTTTTTCCCTCTCACTCATCTCAGCTTTCATGTTCCTTCATCATCGTCAACCATCACCAACGTCACCAAATCACCATGTCTAACAAAACCTCCTCTTCTACACTCAAACAAACCATGGACTTTGAACTTCAAGAAACAAGCGCTTCTACTCCAAATATGATCGAATCAATCTCTGCGGTTCCTCCCAACAAATCTAAAAAGAAAACCCCCACCAAATCTGCTTTGAAGAAAAAGAAGCCTTCTAGATCTAAAAAGGGAACATCTAAAACCGCTTTGAGTATGACTGACCTATACGAAAAGGAAAACCCTTTCATCTCTGCTGTTGTCGAACCACATGTTGGCGCTTCTAAGAAGGATCCCAAGATTGCTGATGTTGAAGCAACCGTCAAGATTGCTGCTGATGTTACCACTTCTAAGGCTGAAAAAGGTAACCCTGATGAAACCCTAAATTTTGTTGTTTCTGAATCTGGTAGAAAACAAGGGTTAGAGGACTTGAACATAACTATACATAGTATTGAAAACATGGATGTGGATGACCTTAAACCTGATGATGAAAATGTGGTTGATGACTCTGTTCAACCTTCTCAAGAGAAGACTGATGATCGAAAGGATGTTAGACCGGATGTTGGAACGTCCTTGGGCCAACATGACAAACAGGGAAATGATGCTAGAACCCATACTGAAGATACTGCTGAAAAGGAAGTTCCTTAAGGAGATACTACTGTGAATTCTCCCTCTAAAGAGGAGAAACATACTGAGGTTGAGTCTGAACCTGAGGAAGATGTGTCTGTTGAAAAGGATGAATAGAATGTGGTGAATGTTGATGATATTGACTCAAATGACATTCCACTGAGAAAGAGATATGGTGAGAGTGTAGCCAAGAGGCTAAGAAGTAACAAAGGGAAGGTGTTGTTCCCTCTAAAACTAGAACCCCCAAGAAAGTTGTTTATGATGTTTCTAAGGTTCCCTCTGTGGTGGAAACCCCCAAAACTAGGTCCAAGACTGTTGGTGTAGGTCTAAAGAGAGGATGGAGTAAGGTGAAGTCTACTGCTGGAAGGACAAAGAAGAGAAAGGCTGTGTCTACTAGTGAGTCAGAATATGATGTTCAGGAGGATGTCCCAAACATCGTCCCCTCTACCTCAAAGAAGTTTGCTGGAAAGAAGATTGTGCAGACTGTTGCAAATGTGCCCATTGACAAGGTTTCCTTTCATCTGCCTGAGAATGCACAAAGGTGGAAATACATTTATCATAGAAGGCTGGCGCTGGAAAGAGAGTTGGGTAAGGAGGCTCTAGAAATCAAGGTTGTGATGTAGCTCATCAAGGAAGCAGGACTAATAATGACAGTGTGCTATCTTGGTGATTGCTATGAGAAGTTAGTGAAGGAGTTTCTGGTGAATATTCCTGATGAGTGTGACAATCCCCTTAGCAGGGAGTACCAAAAGGTGTTTGTAAGAGGAGAATGTGTCAACTTCTTTGTACTCCTTGTTTGTCCTGTCTCGTGGTGTTTGATATTTTCTATTTATTAATATCTTTTTAACATCTTAATAGAGTTCCACAAAATTTCAATAATCATTTTTTAGGAGATTATTCCTTTTTTAATAAGATGTTGTTTCTGTTGTAGTGGCATTATTCCTATTTTAATGAAATTTATCTAATATTTTAAAGAATATTAGAATAAAGGTAAACTGGCTAACATAATAGTTGAAATATCATCTTTAGATATAGGTATAGAAGATTGTTGTGGCATAAAAGTCCGAGGGTTGCTCAAAGACAATGAAGTCACCACCAATGTTTATTAAAATAGAGAAAACGTCGGAAAATGCCTTTTAAAAGAGAAAAATATGGTCATTGAAACCATATTTTTGGTTCAAGAGTCGATTATACGAAGGGAAGGTATTAGCATCCTACGACATCCGTTAAGAAAATGTAAGAACCCGTTTTTTCGCTAGAATTATTTTAATTATTTATTATGTGTGTCTATATGTGCTTGTGTGTGTATTTTATTTGGGATTAGTGGCGTTTGGTTTAAGAAGGGTATTTTAGTCATTTTTAGACTCAGTGGTATTTTGGTCATTTGGTGAGCAAGGGTAAATTGGTCATTAATTAGAGGGTTATTTTTGGTGAGAATAATTATTTTTATCAAGTTACTAGTGAGTTGGGGTAATTATTTAGAGACGGTAATTATCCGGTATTTTAATGATTTAAGTGAGTAGTAACTTTGGTGAATTAGTTGGTAAGAATATTGAGTCCATTAAGACAATTAAAACTTAGCCCAATTAGAAGGTGGTATATAAGCATAACTCTTGTGAGAATTAGGTTAAGCTTCATTATTCATTTCACAAAAGCATAAGATATATATATATATATATATATATATATATATATATATATATATATATATATATATATATATAGA
>Ga0228711_1009010_pt1 | contig 13725 bp, 9 predicted proteins | sample MedpolnodulmetaG_2_FD_177996 | JGI IMG/M metagenome (GOLD analysis project Ga0228711, IMG submission 177996) | Root nodule microbial communities from Medicago polymorpha collected in Santa Monica, California, United States - brown nodules | ecosystem: Host-associated > Plants > Roots > Nodule...
GGAGGGATTTTAAAATTATTTTATTGTTTTACCCTTAAACTTAATTAAATAAAAGAAACTACTTGATTTTACAATTTCAGAGACCAACCAATGACAAACACACATCTAAGCTGCTTATTTTATTTCAAACTGACATATATTTTCCAAAACAAGACATGAACTGATGAATTAACATTAAAAAAAAGATCAACAAGCAATAATAAATTGATTTAAAATAAGATAATAATAATAATAAGGCCGTTGACATCAACAAAGTAGTAGTAGAAGTTGTTTTAGATGTAACAAATAAGAGTTATAGATAATATAATAATAAAAGTTGTTAAAAAAAAAAAAACAAAATAATAATAATAATTGTTATAGGAATAAGATAACCTAATAATAATAAATAATAATAAAAGTTGTTATAAGGTTAATATTGAGATTTGAAATTAATTTAAGGATAATTATGGCAATGCAATCAAATTTTAAAAAGATTTGCTCCCCTCCCCTCCCCTTCTAAAAATTGAACCAAACACTTCAAATTAAAAATCTCCCCTCCCCTCCCTGCCCCTCCCCTCCAAAACTCTCGAACCAAACGGACCCTAAAAATAACCCTTACCATGAAATTACTAATTTACCATTGCTCACAAAATGACCAAAATACCCCTGACTCTAAAATGACTATAATACCCTTCTACACCGAAATCCACTAACCCTAACCTAAAATACACACAGAGGCAATTAATCACATATAAGCACATATAAACACATATAAATAAACAACAAAATAAATCTAGCGAAAAACGGGCTGTTACAAAAATCATCAAGAAGCCAATTGTGAAGAAGCTTTGTTTTGGGGAAAAGATGATTTCATTGTGCTTAATTTTGGATCTGGGCCTTGATGTTTTTGAATATTTTAACATTACTCTTTAAATTTGATTTTCTAATTTGTGGTTATAATGGTAATCAAAGAGAAACTATAAATAAAAAGCGATAAACAAGTGCAGATTGCAGAGTAACCATTGTGTAGGAGAAGAAGAAAACTAAAAATGAAGATGCGATGGAAAACTGAGAAAAAATTAACGTGCGTGACTTAACTCACGCTGTGTGACTTAAATCATGCAGCGTGATTTAAGTTGCGCAGATATTAACACTTGCGTTACTTAACTAACACATGAGTATTTTCGGTATTTCAGATGGGCGCGAGCAAAATGTGTTGAGAGAAGAGCAGAAATCTTATTCATGTTCATTAGCAATATCCTCAACAAATTCAAGCTTAATTCATATGGGCCTTTAACCCGAATATATCTATTTGACTATTACTTTTACCACCTTACTCATTTCTCACGCGCCTTATTTTTTTATGAAAATGTTCATGTGATTTTTGGATTATAGAATCCGAAATGTGTATTCCCTTTGTTTTGTGGTGGGATGGGGTGGAAAGAGTGAGTTTTTCATCAATTCGGATTTTATAATCCGAACACCTCAAAAAATAGGGTGTGTTCTTTGATTTTTTCGGATTATAAAATCCGAACACCCCTTAAACACTCTTTTTTTAGGGGAAAAACAATTTGGACTATATAATCCGAACTGTATCAGCACAAATTATGAACATGTTTGTAACATGGATAACCAATTTAAGGACCATATTAATCTTCATAACTTTCATCCTTCTATTTTAGGTCATTGTTATTTGTTTCCAGTCAAAAATTCGATTTTCTGGCTATTTGATCAGATTGCTCTGAAACTTTCACATAAAATCATAAATCTAAAAATTCCGCCGTTTAGACCCATTTTAAAATTTTTCATATTAAGAAAAATTTGAAAAAATTTGCATTAGTTTTATTTGATTTTTAGAAATTTTTTTGTGGTATTTTTTTATTGGCTTAATTGCACTTTTGACCCCCTATCTTTCCAAAAGTTGCGATTTTAACCCCCAAACTAATTAAAATACAAAACAGCCCCCTATGTATTGGATCTTTGGCAGTTTTGGCCCCCAAGGCCACTTTTGACTTAGTCTTCGCTGACGTGGCACCCCTAACTAATTACACGTGGCACCTCACTTAAGGGATGTGAGTGCCATGTCAGCGAAGACTATGTCAAAAGTGGCCTTGGGGGCCAAAACTGCCAAAGATTCAATACATAGGGGGCTGTTTTGTATTTTAATTAGTTAGGGGGCCAAAATCGCAACTTTTGAAAAGATAGGGGGCCAAAAGTGCAGTTAAGCCTTTTTTATTTTGTTTATTTTATTTGACATGTTTTATCTTTTTTTTTACTTTGTTTTTAAAAGCGAAATTCGCAACTGCTGAAATGAGCGAGATTTTGATTGATGCTCATACATAAGCATAACTCAGATTATAAAATCCGAACACATCAAAATGTGTGGAATATATAATTTGAAACGTCATGGACAAATTTGTAAAAAAAATAGGACGCGTTAAAAAGTAATAAGGTGGAAAAACTAATAGTCTATTTATTTTTGGGTGTGAAGACCTTTTAAGAGACTTGTAAGGACATTGGATCAAGGTTGTTGCTTATCTCACCAACAAAATTGTGCTCCCACACCTCAAAATAGCCAAAATGCCCCTAACGGTTGTTAACTGTCATTCGCTCCTAAGCTGAAAAATTGGTAGTTGTGATGCTCTTGTTTTCTAAAGTGTAAAGAGCAATTTTCTTGGATCAAAGGATATGCTTGAAAAATTGATAATTGTGATATGTGAAGTCCGGATACGAGATACGATACGAATACGATATTGCACCGATACGTCAATACGGGAAAATTTAAAAAAATCAAGATACGATATGGCTGAGATACGTTAATAAAAAAAATTATATAATTAAATGTACAATATAATTATAATCATTTTTTTAATATGCAAATATATTAACAAACAAAAGAAATTAGTCATGGGCTCGTAGCATATCAACATAAATATAAATAATATTGTCAATTAAGAGAGTGATGATTAGTCAATTACATACACAATATATCCCAAAAAGAGCATCATCAGTGTTATACTATATTCAAAAGGAACATTGTCAGTGCTATACTATATTGATCCAAAAAAGAAGCAATATACTCAAGAGTTAAGTTATTTTAGTTAACATTAATTGGGAAGTATTGATGCAAGTATCATTGCAGGATAATTATCATATACTCTCCTGATATGTATCAAGAAGTATCGGATAATTATTTTTAAAAAAATAAAATTTAATCTTTAGATACTCTCCTAATACGTATCGGGAAGTATCAGGCAGATATCAATGCAGGATACGCAGGGGATACGATACGTCATCTATTTTGAAGTATCGGGGCTTCACAGATTGTGATGCTCTTGTTGCTGGGATGTGGGCTGTGTAGCATGGAGTGGAGATAGCTTGGGCAATAGAATCACAAAACTTGCGGTGGAGAGTGACTCTAAAGCCTTATTTTATATGATTACTCATGACATGACGCAAAATCACAATTTGCTAACTTTGGCTCACCAAATTCAACCATATTTAGGGTAAGGAAAATTATTGTGCATATTCGCTAGCAAATTTCAGTCTTGGCTTGAACAATATGGATTAACTCATCCTTAATAGCTTTCCTCCTTGTTGAGTTGAAGATTCTTTTAGTTGATTATACTTATGGGGTCTCCTTCCCTAAGCTTGTTAAAATTTCATGTTAGTTTTTGTTTTCTTCACGATCCTCTTTTATATATTAAAAAATTGCAGATAAGAATGGCAGCTCGCCTTTTTTTAATATAAATTTTCTATATTTTTTAGTCTCTATTTTAATTTGGCACTATACTAATGTAGAGTTTAAGAGGTTGAAGTATTTCAAATAAGAAATTCAAAGTTTGATTTTTGATGTATGTCAAGAAAGTTAGTTCTATTGAAAGAGGTTACATTGTATTGTATCCGAGAGTGTGTCTCTTTAAACATTTGTTAATGGAGAAACTCTTTTACGAACACAACCACAGATGATAAATATTTGGGCATACTCACATCAAATGGAAAATTTAAAACGAAAATAATTAGATCACATCAATTAACATCATTTAGTTTTATTCTCTTTTAACTTTTGCATTTGATGTGAGTGTGTCTAAATATTTATAATTTGTGATTGTATCTATAGAAGAGTTTCTCTTGTTAATGATGTTCCTGTTTAAGGCTTAGGTGTTTGTCTTTTGTATAATTCCATTGGGGTCATGATCCAAGGGAGGGTAATTGTGGCCATTTGAAAGTTTCATTGAGTCTCAAATTTACTTAACACATTTAGTTGGGTCTCGCCAATTAAACAAGACTTACGTGATCACAACCTTAAATTTTAAATACTTAGACACACTCAAATATATGAAAAGAAATAAAAGAGAATATTCAATTTTTCTTTCTGATAAAGGCCTAAACCCTAAACCCTTTAATAAAATATTTAAATGATGTATATGTTTTATGTATGTGTATGTAAGAGATTAATATTTGAGGTTGTAACGAACTAAGAAATGTGCTTCATCGTCAGCTCCTCCTGGCGTGGTTCTCTGCCTAATACATGTCTCAAATGATCATTGTCTCCATTCTCAATTCCCAAAGGACAAAATTGTCAGACAATAATACATGCTAGCTCGGAATAATGAATACTGAATAGCACTATCAGTATCCCATTTTCATCGGTTTGGCTTTGGCAGAAGTTGAGGAAAATACAAAGAATTAGTTAAAGTTTGTGGCCACTAAAAGGAATAGTCCAACCTAGCAGTGCACATCATTTATCTCAATATTAATATACCCTCTACCCCCCTATATCTCTACATTGATTGCATGGTCCCTACTCCAAAAGTCAAAAAAATTAAATTCAACTCACAGCTAAGCAATCACACCGACAGACAAGAAAACCACTCACACATATATAACACGGATTAATCTATTAAATTTTCTGCTTATAAAAAAAAATAAAAAAAATCTATTAAATTTTCTCCATTGAATTAAATAGAGCTGAGCTAAGCATATCATCTAACAACTACCTTAGGAAATAAAAAATATAAAAACATTTTAAGTAATTAATCGTCTAAAACCAAAGTAACTTGATGCAATCTTAATCAAAAGTTTCCCATTTGGTTGTTACTATAACTGACTCAGAATGTTTCAAAGGTTGTTGTTCTTGTTGCTTCTCTTGCAAATGCTGCTTTTGAACATCACAATCAACCTTACTCGCCTTTGTTATGTTATTGTTACCTTCAATTGACTTTGACATCTTTAACATATCAAGAGTCTCAATGTGCTTCTGAACTCTCCTAACCTACACATTAATTTTATATTTTTTTCATAACTTATAAATATCAATTAATTTAATATAGATAGCCAGTTATGAAAACAAAGAGTTGGCTACCTGTTCTTTTCTCTGCAATTTCAGTTCACCCTCACCATAAATTTCATCCAATGTAATCAATACTCTCATCAAATTTTCTGTTAAACTCTCAACATCCAATTCTGAAATAACTTCACCTTTAGAAACATTACCCTCCAAAGTTGAAACCTACCAAATTTCATTGAATTAAATAAATAAAAGAGTGTAACAATTTAGAGAAAAAAAAATGCACATTATTGTGTACCTTTTTGGCAAGTTTGTCAACCTCTAAGGTTATTTCAACTAAGGATTTTGAAGCCTTTTCCTTCTTTGCAATTCTTAATTTCTCCAATATCCTTCTTTCTCTACTCTCAATGTCCTCAACTAAAACCAACTTTGATCCATCTTTGACTCTCTCAATATCAAGATATGACTTTGAATCTCTCTCTTTTTTCTTGAAAATCAACTTCTGATCTTGAACATGCAATCCTGTTGATTCTGTCAACATTTTCTTTAATTCCCCTGCACCCCAAAAACCATAATAATCATCAATCAATTTATATAATCAATTAAAATTAAAATATGCAAAGTATAAAGGAAATTCTAAAGGTGAATGTACCAAAACTTGCATGAGAACTGATATGAATTTGGTGATAGGATGAGCCATACTTCACTTTGACTTTGATGATGGACGAAAAATTATTATTCACATCTGAATTACGTTTTTGTACTAGCATTCCACCTGGTCTTAATTCCCATTCAGCTACATTTGAATTGACATGAACATTGGTGTCACTTTTTTTGTCCCTTGAAAACATGTTGATCGTTGACCTCTTTGTAACCTTTGACTGCATTGTAAGTTTTTTTGATAGAGCTAAAAGGGTGTCTAAGAAATTGCTTTCCTTTGAATGGAGGAAAACCGGGGAAGAAGAAAGGACAACCCTGACTTGTTCAAAAGCTTATTCTTCTAGACAAAGTGAAATGAAAGAATGAAAAGGAATGGAAAGACAAAGACCAAAAGAGTATAATTTAGAAGTTTGGAGTTGGTGGTGTTTTGGTGAAAACAACCTAGCTGTCGGTGAAAGTGAAAAAAACATAAGGGTGAAGACAAGAGAAAAGAAAAATTATTAGTATATATGAAAAAGAGAAAAAGGAGAAAAGGAATGGAAGAGTCAGAATTTGAAGAGAAGAAAAGAACGTAAAGAGCAAAAATGGGAGTGAGTGAGGGAGGGGTTTTCTTTTCACCTTGATTCATAGAAAGTCTCTGTCTAATTTATTGTGTCCTATTGTTTTCTAAATTTTTAAAAGGAGGTAGAAGAAATTAATGTGAAAGGAAAGACCTCATAATTGTTTTTATGTTTTTTTTAGTATGTATATTGTACATTACCCGTAGAAATATCAATGGATGTATTAAAGATAGATTAATTATACAGTTGTCATGGCATAAGTAACATAGAGGGTAAGAAAAAAGATAAAATAGAATAGGGGTAAAAGGAGAGGATTGCAATAGCTGAGAGTAGGGGAAATTCAAAGAGAAAAAGATACAGCAGACAAAAATATGCATCAAAATCTAGAGCAAGTTAGGTATTGTCTAGTACTTTATCCAGGGTAAATGTTAGAAAGCAACAGATAACAGAAGATTGAAAAAATGAAAAATAAAAGATAATAAAAACAATTGATCTTTGTTCACGTAGTTCGACCAATGATATCTACCTCTTTGACTATAGATAAGGTATAGTTCTCTTTTATTTTTATGATGATTAGAGTTTCGGTTATAAGCAATATATATAGTATTACAAGGGCTATTGCCTACCACATTCTCAATCGCCCCCCACAAAAGGGTGGAAGCCCCGCCCCTACCTTTCTTTGGTGTCTAATATGAGCCATATTCAACAATAAACATATTCATATAATCAAGTTATTATAATAAAATAATAATAATAACTTGAATACCGTACTAAACAAGAATCAAAAAATTCTGTCTTGTTGCAAGAAGGGCTACGTGTACGTGACAAGCATTTTACGTAAAAATGAGATTGTTCATGGAGCAGTATTGTACTAGGCAATCAGAATCTCCAATTAGTGAACAACGTACAATACCCTTGAAATAAATGTCATTGTAATTAGGTGGTATCATCAAAATTTGGGCTGAAATGCCAAGTTGTTGATTGATAAACATATCTTAAGTTCAGAAATATATGATTCGACAAGTTTTGTATATTTTGAAATTTGCCAATAGCTACAAACAAACAAACTTAAATGTAGCTTTGGAATCCTATCATCATTCATAAATAAGGCCAGCACACTTACAGTTCAATTTTTTGCATCAGCAGCATCTTAAGAATAATATCGGATATACCTTCTGATACGCCAGAAACATTAAAACGATAATGGAAGTTATAAACAATTATTTAAATAGTTTCTTTTGGTTTTCTACAAATTTGTGTTCATAAAACCATCTTTCTAGCTCGAGAGATTAGTCTCTGAAGTTGCACCCAAAGAATACCCGATTTATTATACCTAAAAAAAGAAAACCTCCCGTCTCGCACACCAACAGACACTATGGCCTCAAAACACTATTGGAATGGGCAATTAGGGGCCTTGTATGCAGTATAGTATTATTAGCTCAACAGACATGGTAATCTATCTAGTCCATCTCAAGATAGAAGAGATTTTGAAGACATTCTAAAACAACACAATCATGCAAATAACATCGAGAAATTCTTAGGGAAGCACTACCAACTGACATTATTAACAGTTAATTAAGCATTTGAAATTCATGGATAGGCATATATGATGGGCAGTTTCTATCCAAAAATTTATCAATAGCATTACCCTTACTTTCTCACTACCAAAGCATGCACCAATTAGGATTAGAACAGAAAAAATTAACTTTGTCATCATACATCAGAGTTCCTGATTTTTTGTCTATAGCTAGAATTTGAAAAAATAGAATTGTTTGCATTAATTGTTTGGAATCAAGAGCCAAAAGAGCACTAAAATCACAGAAAAACTACTTGTTCCCAACATTTCTTCAATAATCACTTTTATCAACCCGTCAACATTGATGTTTCTAACCACAAAAATACAATTCAATGCTAAAGCCCATAATATAAAACTGCCGAACCATTTTCAAGACTAAAGGAGCTGTTACAATTCATTTAAAACCAGAGCTGAACCCGTGGAAACTGAAGATCCAGCCAGCCTCTCCCACTATCCTAATTTGATTTCAAAAACTCCAAAGAGAATAACTGCACTGTTTACCTCACTCTTCCTTTCGAGGTTTCGATCTGGCAGGCCTTCCAGGCTTGATCACTTTGCCAAGAAGGATGATAACAATAGGTAGAACGGTTCCAATAAAATACACGCTTCCATATGAGGCAAGAGTTTCATGCAGACTTAATACCTATTCAAACACAGCACACAAAGAAGATAGAAAACTTGTCAAAAAATCTCTGGATTCTTGTGTATATATATATATATATATATATATATATATATAGAGAGAGAGAGAGAGAGAGAACAAACCATGAAGCCAACGCAGGAATAACTTAGAACTAGAAGTGTGTAAGCAAAATTAGCAAACACCAGGGCATTTTTAACTGTTGGAGGCACACCTTGCTGCCATCTGTAAATGACTGTTTGAAAAGAAAAACCACAGCGCAAGTTAATTAACTGAAGAAAGAAATGCAAATAAGCCTAATTCAATAGTTATACCTCTGGAACCAGCAATCATCAATGCTGACTGAACAAAGAATATAATGTATCCAGGATACAACCCCTGAAATAAAAATGTCAAAATGTTAATATGAATTTTTCTTTTCAGCAGCCCAAAATAGCAGCCTGACAAAGTTGTTTCGTGGTAACAGATGTATATCAAAGATTGACCATCACAAAAGTGATGATTGAAATGACTATCTGTTCCTTTGTTAGTTTTCCGAAGAAACTAGAAATGCATTCGCTAAGATAGTGAATAAGGTTGAAGCAATAATCATACATAAACCAAATATAGTAGAAATAAAAAGAAGAATAAAATAGCGATCAACTTAAAATGCAGATAAATTTTACTCACATGCCAAATAGCACTAACGGTCTGTGTGGCAAGTAACTGAAGAAACCCTGGCTTCTTCCCACTCTGGATAAGTCTATCATAAACATCTACCAAAACATAGACAATAGCAAACATTGTTACTTCATATTTCATTGTCTAACCTTATGAATGAAAAGTAATACAGCAATCATCAACAAATTTCAATTTTGCATCTAGCCCAGTTTAAAGGGTAGGAACAAAAGATTAACAATTAAAAACAATGAAGATCAACTGCTGGTGGCTTCATGATGCTATAATCCACTGTCAACAAAACAGATGTTATAGCTGAAGAAGAAAGATTATTTTAACATGGTCCAATAAATCGTTTATACAAAAATAATTCAAGAACCAAACAGGTACCAACATGAAAAACTAATCTAGCCATACTGTTACCAGAACTTGAAAACCATCAAGTCTGCACCCTATTTAAGTTTCATGCGTAAAGTTGGAAGATATATATTAGCTAAAAAACCGTCCAAGGAAAGAACTGAAACTCACAATGGCGAAGCCAGGTGCTGACTTGAATATTCCACACAGCTGGAATTACAACTGCACTCTTTGCAAACTCAACACCTAATATATCCACATTTTTAGCTCTGTCCCAACGCGGCTTTGGTGGAGAGGAATCAGTCCAGCCACTGAAACCCAAGCCGGAGATGATAATAGAAGCTTCTGAAATCGACCAAATGAAATAATATTTCCAACGTGCTGTTAAGCCAGACATATACTGGTAACCCAACTTTTTCCAGAAGCACCATTCATGATATGAAGGTTCGGTAAACTTAGTCAGAGGAAAATAAGGCACGAGGTTTAAGTACAATCCCATACAAAAACCAGCTTGAAGTAGAGCTCGAATTGTTGCACCATATGGTGATGGTTTTGGCCCTTTTGCACCAAAACTCCAAATCTACAAATCACAACAACAACAACAACAAAGATAATAACAATAATAAAAATCAGTGTTGTTAAATAGCAGCAATAAAGGCAAAATATCGTTATGGCATGGCATGGCATAGAGAAACCTAAACAAATCACTATTGTTCTGTGACATGTTTTAGTACAAAATGTTGTCAAGTAACGACTACAGTAGCCGCTAAAGTACTGTTGCATAGCGCAATTTAATCAAGCCCATATTTCCTGCTATCCACATTTGACAACACTGATAAAAACTCGAGTTGAAATATCAAATGCGTTTGATTTACTAAAAAACAAAGGATTGGACTGGACAACTTTTTTTGTACCATGTTTGATTTAGAAACTGGTCATGTGACAAAACAGGTAGCAAGGGATTCGACAAAAACATGAATTCTTGTCCCTCACTAAACCATGAGACAACTTTTGGTCTAGAGTACAGACTATCAATAATATCAAAATACCCTTTTTATTTTCCAATATAAAAAAGATTATCCTTCCATCTTTCTCCGGTACATTTTGTCTTGTCTATAGTGTTATGTTCTATCTTGTCCGGTAATTATCATTTTATGAATCAAAAGCACCCCAAAATATGAGAATTGGGCATGCATTCAGTTATGTGACAAAACCAAGTTATCCATCACTAATCAGTATAAATTAAGTTGGGCAAGCATTTCAGTTACTCAATGAGAATTGAACTAGCATTAAGTCTTAATTAACAAACAAAAACCAGATTAACATTAACATAACATACCCCTTGTCCTTCAGTCCAATCAAGATAATCCTTCATTTCAAAAACAGGACCAGCAAAGTGACTTCCACAACAAAGACAGAAACCAACATACTCAATAACAGAAGGCAATTTAATCAAACGGTTTTTCTTCTGTGCATCACGCAAACCTTCTTCTTTCAACAATCCATCATTATAATTAATTGCACACGATATAACCTTCAATGTCAAAACCATTAAAGCCCCTAAAATAATCATAATTAACAAAAACTTTCATTAATAAAATTTTAAAAAAAAAAAATCATAATTAAATCAGTCTCAGGCTCAGAGTAGTGATTACCAGTTGCATCGATGCCACCTTCTTTCCAAGCATCACCACTCATGTAATAAACATGACAAGCAATGAGATAACCAAATCCAAGAAAGAAAGTGATGATACCACATCTCTGACGATAAATTACCATAGAAGCATAACCAAGAACCATAGGAACAAGAAAATGAAGATTAGAAGAGAATCCAAAGGAAAGATAAGAGAGAAAAACACCAACGGCGGCGGAGTAGAAGTGTTTAGGGAGACGACCAGGAACAAAACGCCAAAAGAAGCTTAAGGGAATGGTGGCGACGAAGCAGAGAAGGAAGCGGAGAACGGCAACGGAAACGCCAATTGAAGCGGCCATGGAATCAAGTTGAAGCTCCATGGCTCGTTGTTTGGGTGGTTGGTGTGAGAATTGAGATATAGTGAAGTTTTGGAGAAGAAGGTTCGAAGTTTCAGCGTCTTAATTAATAATTGTTGAGTTGAGATTCAAGGATTGTGTTTGTGAAATGACTTGATTACCCTTACCGGCCATCATGATCACAGTATGTTTCTAACCTTGGAAGATTGTGTCATCCAATTAACGTGGGCAACTCGCTTAACTTACTGACACTTATCATCACATGTTTCAGTTTTTTCATATCCTTTGTGTTCTTCGGAAACTCCGTCAATTGTTTGTTTTTTTGTTAAAAAAAACAAACTAACTAATTATCCGAAGCAAAAACAAATATCTTAATTTTAATTTTCCATTTTATCGTTTTTTGCTGAAATTCTCTATTTTAAGTATATATAAATATACCATATTTTAATAAAAAAAAAGTATATAAAGATTCCTCTAAAAAAGTACTCACAAATATTATATTAACTTCTCTCAAAAAAAAATATTATATTAACTTTTTAAAAAAATATATTACATTAACTTTAAAAAAAATTGACAAGAAACTAAATTTTGTTGATAACAAAGTTTAATTTTGTATTGTAAAAGGTTTGGACTGTAAACATCAAAAAACAACTCATTCAAATATGAACAACTCCACTAAAAGAGGGACAATATTTTTTTAGAGGGAAAATACGAACAATATTGAACATCGTAAAAAAAACTGATTTAATTTTATTTACAAAAAATATTTGATCATAGTATATGTCAAATTTAATATCTCTTTCTTTTTTTCTTTTTTCTAGTTTGCCTTTCACTTAATTTTTTCCATTGGTATCATTTTTATCAATTAAATAACTTAAGAATTAGAGCAAAATGGGACACTTCTTGTCAAACTACCTTTTGAAATATAAATTTGTTTGGTAAGTGCGTTGGTGTTCTCCGACGTCATCACCTTCACCCATTTCAGGGGGTGGTTTCGAGTGGCAATTGATAAAGTTTTGTCGTCGCCGACCACTCTGGCTCCTTATATGGTTATCTGTGTTTCTCTTGTGGTGCTGTTTTGACGATGCCTTCTGATGTGATGGTGTCGTTGGTTTTCTCAAATGGTGGTGGCTTGGTTTCGATTGAACCCACAATGTCGCCGCAAGTTTTATGTTTGGTGGTTGTCGGTTTCAGTTCAAATCCGCTTTGTCGGGTGTCGATTTGGTTTTGAAATTTTGGATGGTTGTTGTTCAAGATCGGTGTTGTTGTTATGAAAAATGTGGTCTTAGGTGCACCTGGTTCTTTCAACAAATTCCTCCGGTTCTTATGATTAATATTATGCTATATCGCTTTAGTTTTCTAAATCTATTTCAGATCTGTTAAGATCCTTGGCTTACAAAGTTTACTAGTTTGCATCCATCATGCCACGACGTCGTGTTCTAATGGATCTGCTTCAGATGGTTTGGCTCAAAATGGTGATTATAGCTTATTGTTGTTTTGCAGGGAGTTGATGGATCTTCGTGAGTGTCTGTCTTTTCGCTAGTATTTATAGGGATTAGAGTCTAAAGACAAAAAAAAATTAACCCAATTTAGATTCACACCATTTATGGTATCAAAAAACTAACTGCAAATTTTAGTCAATTTTTTTTGCAAACAAAATTTTCCATACAATATTTTTTTTTCTAAATTCAAATTAAAAAAAAAATCATGAATATCTTAACTAAAATTTAGACAATTTTATAATAATTAAAATAAAACTAATACATTAAAAATTGAAAAGACAAATATTGAGACACGTTAGTCCCCATCTTTTTATTAGTCGTCGACTCGTCGTCGTCATCATCATCGTATATACCTACCATTATGTAAAGGGAATTCGAAACATAATTACAAATTAACTAACTTTTGGGCAGACCTTTTAAATAATCTAAGGAGTGGTCATTGTTAAGTAAGGACCTCCCATTGGAGATGCTCTTACTCTACGTAGCAATGAGTAAATAGCCAATTACCTCTCCCC
>Ga0228711_1009014_pt1 | contig 13720 bp, 9 predicted proteins | sample MedpolnodulmetaG_2_FD_177996 | JGI IMG/M metagenome (GOLD analysis project Ga0228711, IMG submission 177996) | Root nodule microbial communities from Medicago polymorpha collected in Santa Monica, California, United States - brown nodules | ecosystem: Host-associated > Plants > Roots > Nodule...
TACCGTACCAGATCATTTCTATCAGTTTACTCATTCAGCAGGTGGCGGACGCGCAAAATGCTCTTTCATGCAACTTGTGTGGTTGATTAGTGCGTGGATAATCTGGAATGACCGTAATCAACGATTGTTTAACAATTTGGGTAGCTCTATTGACCAGTTGTTGGACAAAGTAAAGCGGTGCTCTCTTTGGTGGCTAAAAGCTAACAATGCTATATTTGTTTTTGGTTTCCATTTGTGGTGGTCAAGTCCTTTGGCTTGTCTGGAACTTACCTATCTTTGATTAACACTATTCTTTTGTAATTATTTGGGAGCTCCTTCGCACTACTTGTGCTTGGGTGAGCTCCCTCCTTGTTAATATATAAGTTCCATTTTTGATTGTCCAAAAAAAACATAAGTTTTTAACGTCAGAGACTAAAGTGATAACAGAAGTGCATATTCATGGATTATTTTGTATTTAATCCTAAGTCAGAGACTTTTGAGACAACGAGGTGCAGAGTCAGGGACAAGTGACTATTTACTCTTAATTTTATTTAGGCTTAATTGCACTTTGGTCCTACATTTTAACCAACTTACGAAATTGGTCATGTCTTTTTCCAATCGAACAAAGATGTCCCTATACTACCATTTTTATTGCAATTTTGATCCTAACTCTCTGATTGGCTTCCAAAAAATGCTGATTTGTTCAATTTTTTTAAGGTTAAATATGTTTTAGATTCCTATAAATATGTCAATTTTTCATTTTAGTCTCTCTAAAAAATTTCTTCAACTTTTAGTCCCTCAAAAAATTTTCATCTTCACTTTTTGTCCCTCTTTTAAAGTAAACTCATATGTAGAATTCATATTTTTGAATAAAATTTTGCAGAAAAATTCATAATATTATAAGAATCTCCAAAAAAAAATTAGAATTTTTTAAGAAAACATGAATTTAATATGAATTTTTATATGTTTGACAGTTAAAAATTCATATTTAATTTATGTTTTGTTAAAAAATTCTAATTTTTTTTTACAATATTCTACACACTTCTGCAAAATTTCATTAAAAAATACAAAAGTTAACTTAAAAATAGGAACCAAAAGTAGTGATTGAAAATTTTATAGGGACTAAAAGTTGAAGGAAAATTTTTGAGGGACCAAAACAAAAAGTTGGTATATTTATAGAGACAAAAAACATATTTAACCCTTTTTTTAATGATGTTGGCTAAAAAGCACTTAAGTGGCATTTCCATCATGAAAATGACATTAACATGTCATCAAATAAAAAAATTAATTAGAAAATATTTAAAACATTTCAGAAATTAAAATAAAAACATTTCATGGAAAATTAAAAGATCAAATTAAATAAATTTTGGGTTACAACCATAAAACTAAAAACTCCAGAACATTCATCTTCTTCATTGGTCTTCATCTTCAACCCCAAAAACCATCACATACCAACACATCTTTTTTTCTCTTATCTCCTTTGAAGCATGGGTACTCCAAACATGGAGAAGTACTAGTACTCTAAACATGGGTCCTCTAAAATCGTGCATTCAATTGTTCAAAAGTTAAAAGATTCTTATATTTTATGCTTTTAGATTCTTATACATGTGCCCTTAGGATATGTTAACAAGAAGATCTTGTTAGAAAATAATATTTTTGTTAACGTCATCACATACCAACACATCTTTTTTTTCTCTTATCTCCTCTGAAGCATGGGTACTCCAAACATGGAGAAGTACTGGTACTCTAAACATGGGTCCTCTAAAGTTGTGCATTCAATTGTTCAAAAGTTAAAAGATTCTTATATTTTATGCTTTTAGATTCTTATACATGTGCCCTTAGGATATGCTAACAAGATCTTGTTAGAAAATAATATTTTTGTTAACGTCATTGTTATTACGGAATGGAGGAAGTAATATTTTATAATCGATGCCAAATAGTAAATGTAATTAAAAAAATCTCTTTTCTTTTTAGATCTTATGTACACACATTTATTGATGTGTATATTAGAGACCTGATTCATAGGTGTACTTTATTATTTTTAGTAAATCTTAATAAAATATTGCATATATTTTCTTTTTTCTATTATTTTAAAGGAAATGTTAACTAGTGCTCGGGGCATTAGTTAAGAAGATTAATATGGAAACTTTGCATTAGAAAATGATGAAAAAATTAAAAAAGTTGTTGTCTTTAATAAAATATTTCTATATTTAACTTTCTTAACTAGTGCCGGCAGTGGTTAACACAACCCTTATTTTAAAATTAATTGTTTTACAAAAGATTATAAAATTAATTGTAGGATTCTACTGTTAGTTGACTATGTTAGATTGAAAGCTTTTTTTTTCTTCATGTGAGCTTAGCTTAGTTGGTAAGAACAGTGTATAATATAGGCAAGGTATGAGGTTAGAACCCCGGACACCACACAAAAAAAAGACCCTCATAAAAATGTGTACGCTAACAAGCTTAAGGACAATATTTAAGGAATCCATTATAAGAAATTTTATTTTGAAAACACAGGTCAAACAAGTAAAACACATGTAATAGTAATAATTACATAAGTTTCTATGCAAAAAGTTACTCAAACGCCTCAATAACACTTGTTAGTATTTCCCTTAATTATAATTAAAATATTTCTAATAATAAATGTTATTTACAAATGTATGCCTATAAATAAGTTAAGTGAAAACATTGAATAGAGATATAGGAAATATAAACATTGAGAAAAGTTTTGGCGATGAACAAGATGAAGAAAGGTATCACCATGATCATGATGATGATGTTAATGGTCATGCTTGTTGTTACTCAAGTATGCAACGCAAATCAATCTCTAGATACTAGTACTAAAGAATATTGTGATGATTGTAAGTTGAAATGCGAGAAAAAATGTAGCATTTACCTTTGCCAACCAACGTCTCTTTCAACCGAGTTGTGTTCACAGGACAAAAAGTCCTCAATTTTACTCGTTAAGATCAATTTTAGGAGATCGTGCAGTATATGTCAATTGATATGTGACACTTATGGATAAATATTTCATGCTATAGTGATCCAATTTAATCAACATCTCCCAAATGAAAATAAACTTACTAGAAAATTGCACAAGTGTTGATCGTACGGTTTAGTTGAAATTCTCTTTATATGGAGACTACTCGCGTGCATGCTTTTAAGAGCAGATAAAAGTAGTGGCCTATGAATGTTGGCCAACCATCATTGAGGTTGTGGTTAAAGAACAACAGATTAATCCGCAGAATACACTCTTGGAGAGGAGTGGAGAGATTTATGTCGGGACCTAAATACGAAAGCAAAGATCTGTTCCACCATCGGTCCAAACGATAAAAAATTGTAGGTTTAAATGCAATTTTGATCTCCCTATTTTTAAAATTGTGAACTTTTGATACTCTTATTTTCAACATCAATTTTCTCATTCCTAGTTAGAAAGTCAACAAAAAAATTTGGTCCCCCTCCTATTTAAATGATGTGGCAAGCTCATTAATGACATTGGATCCTACATGACATTGTCTATGTGCACATATCTTGACACATCATTTCCACTTCATTAAAATTTAAATATAATCATAAAATTAAATAACAAATTAATATTAAAAAAAATTTTAAAAAAAAATAGAGAATAAAATTAGAAACCCTAAAAAAATCCCAAATTTTACATAAATTAAAATTTTAGTTGTTGAAAAGTCCATTGCAAAAGAAAAGGCACGAACCGGAACCTGTGTATGTCAACTTGTAACAGAGTAGTGACAAAAGCATCCATCTTGAAAAACAAATTTCAGAATACATATATACATATAAGCTTGTGATTGATTATTAACAAATGTAATTTACTTCCAAACGTGTAATGGAGGGTCTGATTGAAGATTATGTACAAGTAATTAACTTTTATGGTGGTGACCCTTGTAACGTCCATCTCTGATATAGCAGAAAATCAACCTATTAATTCAACACTCTTGTGAGTTTTTTTTATCTGTCGGCCAAGGTTGCCCTACCATGCACCCTCTCTCTTCCTCTATGTGTGACTGATAAATAGTGCAATATAACAGTGAGTTTAGTTCACCACAATTGATGGGATGAACCTGGAAAGAAATTGAAGGATGTTCTTCAATTTGGGATTTCTCTCTTTAATTTAGGAATAAAAGAACAATTTAGGGTTGTTAATTTTATTCTCCAATTTTTTTAAATTTTAATATTTATTTGTTATTTAATTTTATGATTATATTTAAATTTTAATGACGTGGAAATGATATGTCAAAATATGTGTCACATGAGTTTGCCACATCATCTAAAGAGGAGGGGGACTATTTTTTTTTTTGACTTTCTAACTAGGAGGATGAGAAAGTTGGTTTTGAAAATAGGGGTATCAAAAGTTCACAATTTTAAAAATAAGAGGATCAAAATTGTATTTAAGCCAACATTGTAGAGATATTTTGTATATATACACTCATTTAGGATATGCAATTTGGATGACATGTATTTGGTCAATATGAAAGCAACCTATGTTTGTGATGTTAGGTTAACAATGTCTAGTTAAACATCAACTGTGGTATTAAATTAAGTCTAAAGTTAAAAGATTTCCATATTGCACACAACATCTAAGATGTTTAAGAGTGTCTCTCCCTATAATTTGATTGACAACTTTTGAATTTTTGGCTTAATTTGGTTCATTAACTTCAATAAATAACAGGTTAGGTGGTTGAACATATAACCTCCTATCACACTAATTTCTATGTTCCTCCCTCAAATCACCTTAATTAACACATTCTTTTTACAAAATTATTGATGCAACTACTTTTTTTTAATATATGACTTTTCATCTTCAAGACAAATTAGTAGAATTAATAAAGAAATATTTAAAACAAAATAATAAATATACCTAATAATTTGAAATGAGTCTCATGATTAGTGACAATTTCTTTCTCTAAATATTGCTTATGATAATGAGAGAAACAAGTATATAATAGAAGTAAAAGTGAGCACAAAATTGATGTAATGTAACCAAACATGAGTGGGATACAGTCATTCAATGAGATTACCTAATGGGAAAAAATGTAACTGTATGACTTTATGAAATTTTCTGCTCTATATCAACTACCCTGTTGATAGTGGATAGAGTCCTTAAATTGAATGAACAATAACTTCGTACCATATTTGAATGAGTCCTTAATTTGAATGAACAATAATTTCGTACCATATTTGAATAGTAGCATAGTTTCCAAATATATAGTGATCAAATATCAATTTAATTAATTTGATAATTTTCATTACACACTAGATGACATTGTAAACCAAAAATAACATGAGTTCAAAACGAATTTTAACCAAAACACAGCAAGTTAGCAATCAATCATTTTCACATTCCTTACTTTAGTTAATACAAGTAAAAGTAGAAATAGGGAATATGAATATCATAGACTTATATAAACCCACTACCACATCACAAAATCTAGTAGAATTCACAAAACAAAAAAGAGTACGTTCATTCTCAGCAAATTTTCATCTCATCATTATGACTAACATGAGAGTAGTTCTCATCACTCTCCCCCTGTTGTTGGTCACCATCATAAGCTTGGTTGTTACAATGAGAGTTCAAGCTGCAGCTCGTGCTTTCTTTGTTTTTGGTGACTCACTTGTTGACAGTGGCAACAATAATCATTTGCTAACCACAGCACGTGCCGACTCTCCTCCTTATGGCATCGATTATCCCGGTCGTCGTCCCACCGGCCGCTTCTCCAATGGTGTCAACCTCCCCGACCTTATCGGTAAGTAACCGCACCTTCATCTTTGGTTATTTCTTCTAGAGTATAATATATGTTTTGAATGACAATGATTTTGGCTAAAACATGGAAGCGTTGTGATTTTGTTAAAATTGATTCTTATAGTGTAGCACAGTGCGATTCTGTCAAATTCATGGTCAAAACAACATGTCCATATTCTTATACATTACATATATATATATATATTTCTTAGATCTTAAATATAAACAAAAAAAATCAAATAAGTTTGATTTAATATTAGATCCAAATACATTTGATTTTTTACTTCTATTTATAAATTAGATAGAGTATATGTTTTTTTATTTTTTATTTTGCAGTACTCTTGAATAAATGCTGACATATGAAACATTATGGTTGAATAATGTTGTAGGCCAGCATATTGGACTATCTGAACCCACATTGCCATATTTGAGTCCTCAATTGACCGGACAAAGGCTATTGGTTGGAGCCAATTTTGCTTCAGCTGGGATTGGAATCCTTAATGACACCGGCATTCAATTTGTAAATTCATTAATTTACTTCATATGTTTCAATTCTCTAACTTTAAGTACACTAATCTAACTACTAGTAGCATTGAAGGGATTAACATGAAATGTTAATTCTAAACAAATTTGGTTATATATTAAGGATCGATGTAGCAATTCATGCCAAGAGAAAATGTTTAAGTTTTATTCTAACTATTAAAGTCGTATATTCATTAGAATATTCTCAAAAAACAATATTAATTAGAATGACAATTATATGCAGGTGGGAATATTAAGAATGTTTCAACAGTTTTCGTTGTTTGAGCAATACAAACAAAGATTGAGTGGAGAAGTAGGGGCTGAGGAGGCAAATAGAATTGTTAATGGAGCTTTGGTACTTATAACACTTGGTGGTAATGATTTTGTCAACAACTATTTTCTCACTCCATTTTCAGCCAGGTCTCGTCAATTCAATGTGCCACAATACTGCACCTATCTTGTCTCTCAGTATCGAAATATTCTTATGGTGATTCTCTCTTTCTTTCTTTACCTTCTTTCATCTCAAGATTAATGGCTTAATGCATGCAATTTTAATGTCAACCTATAATGTTTTCATGTGTTGAATTCGTATTGATGTGGGCTTTGTCGACAAAATTTTGAGCTTATAGCTTATAAATTTATTTACTATAAGCTAACTTATTAATTACTGCCAATACTTTTTACCGAACAGAGCCTAAATGGTATGTAATTGTAATGCAGAGGTTGTTTGACTTGGGAGCTAGAAGGGTGCTTGTGACCGGAACCGGTCCATTGGGTTGTATTCCTGCTCAACTTGCTACTAGGAGCTTAAATGGAGATTGTGTAAATGAGATACAACAAGCTGCTCAAATTTTCAACCAGCTTTTGCTTCAAATGACTAAAGACCTCAACACCCAACTGGGATCTGATGTGTTTATTGTTGCCAATGCTTATCAAATGAACATGAATCTCATCACCAATCCTCAAAGCTTTGGTATCTTCAACGTTTACCTAATTTCACTTTTTCTCTATTCCTTAGCTTTTTCTTCTTTTGAACTTTTATTGCTACTTAATTTAGTTTTATTATCTGTAGAAATGACACTTGGTGTCAGCTTATGTTAGTGTTCGACACCTTGATGATACATATGTGATGATATTTAATCAAATAGCTTCTATTTTTTTCAATGTTTCTAGTCACATTGATTATCAACTAATCTTTAATTGTTGGTGTGAGCAGGTTTTGTTACATCAAAGGTAGCTTGTTGTGGCCAAGGACGTTTCAATGGAGTGGGACTATGCACTGCCTTGTCAAACATATGCCCAAATCGTGATCTCTATGCTTTTTGGGACCCTTTTCATCCAACTGTACGTGCTTTGGAATTTATCGTTGGAGACATCTTTAATGGAACCTCTGATTTTATGAGCCCTATGAACCTTAGCACCATCATAGCCATGGACTCCAACATCTAATAAAAGGCCTGCACTTATTTATTTTTTGACTCTTGCATACAAGATGCGAAAATGTCATTGTATTTTTATTTTATCGAATTTATGGATCATGTTTTACATCATATGTGTCTTGAATCCATTCGACTTTTCTGTATGGTAATGATAATTTTTTTTTACTAATATGATATTGTTACTAATAATGAAATTAGTGAAATTGTTGGTCCTCGTGAGCTTAGCTCAGTTGGTATGGACAATGCATAATATATGCAAGGTTCAGGGTTTAAACACTTGCCACCACCAAAAATTAGTGGAATTGTTGTGATACCATAAATCTTAATTAGGAATACATAACAAAGTCGAAGAGTTTTGATTAAAATACACATAGATTTTACGAGAATAAAAAATATCACATTTTACCTAACCAATTAGTATGATATCTGTGTCATGCCCCGGAAATTAACGTATTTAAAAAATATTAATAAAAAATATAATTTTAAATTAATTTGTAAATGAATTTACACACACAAAAAAGTACATCTCAAATAAAAAGAGTGTATATTTTAGTTATTCGACATATAAGTTATTATACATTTAAGATAAATTTAGTAGAAATTATAAAGCTAATAGTATTATTGTATAGTTTTTAAAAAATGTATTATACCGTTCTATTAAGATATTTAGTTTTACAAATATAAAGTATATATATTGTAGAGGTGTGAAAACCGAACCAACTTAAACCGAAAATCACAAAAAATGGTGTTTAGTTTGAATGTGTTCAAGCCAATTTTTCACCCACCCGCGCGGTTCGGTTTGGATTTTGGTTTTTGTTTTGCCACCCAAACCTTGGACTTAATTGGGGTGATTGGTATTTTTACCATGTTACCGTACATAGTAGTTTCAGCAAGTTTATTTTGGTTGTAGTTCTCCTGGGTACAATTTGGTGGCTCTATTGATGTGTAATTAACCTTGCTTGCCCGAATATGACTTGTGATATGTGTTGCAGTTTAATTCTCATGTGTTCTCCTTTTAGTTCCTGATATGTTTTCTTTGTTTAAAGATCTAGTGTTGTGTTTGAATGACTTATATGTATGTTTTGATAATTTAATTTAGTTATTTTAATGTCAGCAAGGGTGTTTAATGTTTGTTATCGTGTGGTGATTGAAGTTTTTCGCCTTTGTGGGATTTACGTGGTACACTTGACACAATATCATTTTCTTTATTATTATTATTATTATTTGTTTTAATTTTTTTAATGACCGTGATTCAATTGAAAATTATGTGATTAAATACAATGTCAATGTAAAGTTGTAATTAGTCGGACATCCAATCACAGTTTATTAATTTGTGAGAATATGTTTGACAATTTTAAAATAGAATACAATTATTTATTTTATTGTTGTGGCGACGAATTGTGATTTAGGATGTCATTTTGTACTCGTAAGTGGGGATCTCCCGTGGGGACTACCCCGTTTGGGGTCCAGTAGGCGGGGAACTCTCCCTGCATGGATGAGATGAGGGAACGTCCTAGAATGGTGGTTTGGGGATGGGAAATTTATTTGACTTATTTAAGAAGATTTAATTGGTCATTAAGGAGAATATCCTCATTAAAATTAATATGTATTTGATATATTATAATGTGATGACTTATTTAAGAATTTCGTAACTTTGTATCACATTTATATATCATTTAATTTGCTTATAATCCTTTTAATATTTTACTTCCCTGATGAATTGCATTAATATGAGAAGAAAAAAAATAATATGACTATAATATTTAAAATCTTAGTAAAATACAATAAATATAAAAAAAATTTGATTTACGATTTTTTTATAACATTTTTTTTATTTAGGTTAAAAATGGATTAATGTGTTAGAATAATCGATTATTTATAAAAAAATATTAATTTCTTTATGAAATTTTTTGTTAAACAATTATTTCGTTTTATTTTTGAAAAACTGAAATTAAAACAATTATAGTTATAGTTTTAAAAAATCAAAATATTTATTTATAATAATGATAATTAAAACTTAATATAAGGAGAATATTAAGATTTATTTATTCATTTTTTGAAATATTACAATGTGATAACTTATTTGCTGGGCCAATAAAGTAAGGGCTTCAGACCCCTGAATTTTTTAGGCCTCACATTGAGCCCGAATCTTTTTCGCTTTAAATATATTTTGCCTATTACTTTTTCCACCCTCCGCTGTTCTCGTGCGCCCTACAAAAAATACATGAATACCCCTGATCCGGATTATGTAATCCGAACCAAATTATTAGCATTTTCGGAAAACGAAATCCGAACGGTTACAATATCTGATTTTTTTTTCTTTGATGTCAAAGGTCTCTGTTGACCGTTATATAACCATTGCATAAGCTGCAAAGCAATTGCAGGGGTTCTATGAACGTTCAACAATGATCATGACACCACAAACACTCCTAAAAAACTAAACAAAAATTGAAGAAGATGTAAAGAAAAGAGGTGAAGTGAAGAATAAAGGAAGATGTTGAAGATGGAAGCCTATTTATAGCCTGAAACAAGTCATAGGTCATAAGTACAGTCAATGAAAACGTGTTTGTGGTGCTAACCGTCCAAAAATGCATTAATGGCTCCATTAACCGGCCAAACCTTTGGTGAAACGCCACCGTCTAAAACAACTGAGGGTTTTCGGATTATATAATCTGAAAATGACAAAAGCATTCCGAATTATATAATTTGAACAACACTAGAATACCTATTTGGAGGTTTTTTTTTTAAGTTTTCATGGAATATGACATAGAAAATAATTAATAAATGCATAAACAGGAAAGATATTTTAGGATGGTGTTCGAAAAGGTGTTTTTGCACTCGATCATGCTGGCCTGCCAACTAACATATTTCTATCGGAAGGCCAACTGGATCGAGCTCATAAAAACATTTTCGGATTCAGATCTCCAACATAAGGATGAAAGACAAGGTGTTTTAAGAGGATTGTTTTGAGTTAGATCATGCTATCTTGCCAACTGAGATATTTTTATCGCCAAGGCAGCAAGATCTAGCTCATAGCAAACCTCTTGGTATTCAAATATAGAACAACCTCTTTGTATCTATATATTTTTGACAGCAAGTTGAGGATCTTCATCATGTTGTTATATAGAGAGCTATATATTTAAAACAACATGAGCTATATATCTATGCAGCCTCTTGTAACACCCTAAACCCCACATGTTATTTTCTAATAAAAATACAATAATTAATTAAACATGCAAGGGTGTCACATATCTTCTTCAATTCAAAAATACTTCATTTAAATTAAAAATGTAACAGCAGAATAAATTTTTCAAAACATCAAAGTAACTTTCACATCATTTGTATCAACATCAAAACTGAATTCAAAAGAATTCTAAAACCTAATCTAAAATAGAATAAATCTCTAATCCCTAGTGTCATAGACTAGAGCTTTGACTCGATAAAGACTCCCAAAAACGATAAGTAAATGAGTAGGCTCCAAAGCCATCTTCAGAGACTCACTGCTACTAAACTTCTTCTTCCTGCAAATCTATACCACAAGGGTGTAGGCGCCCAACCCGCCACTAGAGGGTGAGAATATATCCAACACAAGAGATGCATAATCACATGTATAGATCCAGATAAAAGAACACAACAATTACATTTAGGCATGTATGCGTCATAGTCAAACATTATTCATATTTAAATATAAAGTTTCATTTAATAAAAATCAAATAGGCATCGACCAACATCTTATAATAACATATAAGCATCGAGAACATTTAAGAATATCAAGTAACCACTTAGCAAAATACAAATCATTCACATAATCATAAAGAAGCACATCTTAAAATAGTTACACTTTTTTAAATAACACGTCTATTAATTCCACATCTTCAAATAGTACATCAATGACACATCGTTAAATGACACATCATCAAATAATTCACAAATTACACTTCATTAAATATATAATCAAATTCACCACATCTTCAAATATGTTTGACAATGAATGCAATGTCCCTAACTTGACTCTATATGCATGTGGTACCGGTTTTGAATATCAGAGTTATGTTACTGATTTATCCCCCATCTTTAAATCGGACTAACCATGAATGCATGAACACCAAATAATGACTCAACAAATGCACATCCTTAAATGACTCGACAAATACACATCTTTAAATGAGCCGACAAATGCACGTCTTTTTTTTGTTTTGAAAAGGCTAAAATGAATTATATTACCAAAAATAAGGTGTCCTTCTAAGCACAAGATGTACAAAGAAATCGACACCAAAGACGAAACAACGTTTACATAAGAAACCTGTACACTAAATTAAAAACACATGAACAAAATAAACTCTAGCCTATGTCCAAGATGGCGAACGGACTAAGCCACCAACCATGGTAGTTGAAGGGAAGTGAAACAAATTTCACCTTCAACCACGAATAGGCAAGAATCTTAATCTTTTCTACCACCTGAATAATCGAGCATACTTTATCATTGAAGAGCCTGTTATTTCTTTACTTCCAGATTTCCCACACTGTAGCAAACCATATAGCCTGTAAAATCGATCGGCGCACTTTGGAGATCCCACCACTAAAACTGAATTGATTGAAATGATCTGACATATAAAACGGGGCAGCCGCGGATGTGCCAATCTACCTATTAATAAACTGGCAAATTGACCCAAAAATATTACAATGTAAAAATAAATGATTTGAAGTTTCCGTCAACCCGCAGCCGGACACACAAAGCATGGAGGCTTGATCCAAAATGTAACACCCTATTTTCTTATTTAATTATTTTTGGTTGAGTTTAGAGTCTTTATATGACTTATATGATTTATGTTGATTTATGACGTGTTGTGGTGTTTTAATATTTTATTAAGTGGCTTTATATTATTATTTAGTAGAATATGTTGGAAAATTAGAATAAATATATTTGAGGGGATGGTTTGAATTTAGTAAGAAAATACGTTGTTTGGATTTAGTAAGAAAATACGTGGTTTGGATTTAGTTATAAAAATACGTGGATTTAGTTAGAAAATATGTTGAGGGTGTGAGATATAAAAGCCAAGAGCCAGACACAAATTAGGTTCACAAGCTTTTGGAGAAAAAGAGGAGAACCAAGAGAAGAGGAGAACCAAGAGAAAAGAGAACCTGTAGAGTCTTGCAATCACCAATCTAAGGTAAGGGTGGGAATAATATTCTCTAATCTTAGGTTGTATAATTCTGATATTGAATCTAACATATAGTTTTGTTGTTGTTGTCGTTGATGTCTTACGTTGTTGTTGATGTTGTTGTTGTTGTTGTTGTTGACGTTGTCGTTGATGTCTTACGTTGTTGATGTTTTCAAGTCGTTGAAGTTGTACGTTGTTGTTGATTAAGTTGTTGAGTCCATGCATACTCATATAAAGTCAGGAGCTATGCTCCAGTGTTGATTTTAGGAGCTATGCTCCAGCGTTGATTTTAGGAGTTAATACTCCAGCGTTGATTGGTACCACATGCATATTGCATAGTCAAGTTGTTGTTGTGTCGTTGCATTGTCGTTATTGTTGAGTTGTCGTCGTCGTTGTTGAATAGCTGTTGTTGATTTAAATGCTAAATGGAACTAAGTGAAGTATATGTGAATTATTATTGATAACAAGCATATGTGAACTATTATTGATAATAAGTATATGTGAACTATTATTGTTGTTAATTGTTGTTGTTTAGGTTGTTAAAATTTCGTTGATGAATTATATACTTATTATTATTGAATGTGAAATCTCACCCCTTCTGTTTGAATGTTGCCCCTATGTTGGTAACGTACAGATAACCAGGCTTAGCTGTTGGTGTGAGTTGACTCTCTCGTGTGTCGTCTTAGGGTCGCTCTGATACGTAACAGGATGGGGATTCTTGCTTGCTTTCCATTTTTACGTATTGTTTTATGAACTATGTTGTTGAACCTTTTTGGATTAAGATTTTCCTTTAAGTTATTTATGTTGAGGCTGTAGTGCCAAAGATTGTTGAACAAAGTTGTTGATTTGAAATA
>Ga0228711_1009015_pt1 | contig 13720 bp, 5 predicted proteins | sample MedpolnodulmetaG_2_FD_177996 | JGI IMG/M metagenome (GOLD analysis project Ga0228711, IMG submission 177996) | Root nodule microbial communities from Medicago polymorpha collected in Santa Monica, California, United States - brown nodules | ecosystem: Host-associated > Plants > Roots > Nodule...
ATCTCTTGACCTAATCACAAAGGATCTAGCTACTCATGGCTAAAACACAAATAACTAATATGAAAGAAGGATTCATTACATGAAATTGGTAACCAGATATAAGTTTTGATGGTCTCCCACCTTCTCTCCAGATCTCCAGCTCCAAAAGTTAGTTTCTTTCTCCAAAATTCCAACCTCTTCCTTCAGAAAACAACTTCCCTTTTATAGGAAAATTCCCATAAATGTTAAAATCGTACTCCGATGCTGTAAATCGGAGCACGATGGCTTCACTTAATTCAGATCACAACTGGCGCGTCTGCTAAATCGGAGCACGATTTTTTACGAGACAAAATGTCTCAAAGTTGCAGAAAAATCATAGCCTAATGCTAAAAATCGCAGCACGATTTCTCCTTTGTTTCAGCATAAAAAATCAGTCTTTTTGCAGATTTTAACTTTTGCATAATCACCTGAACTCAACCAAAATTACATAAAAACTATAACAAAAGTGCTATATGACCTAGTGTCATCAATATGATATGATTCATAAAATGACATTAATTTATGTCGTCGGCAACACCTGATGAGAAATGCTTTGTTGATACGTAACTAACAATTAGTGAAGAGCTTCATTATAGTTTCTCAACATGTCATTAATTTTAAATAGGGTTAAATATGTTTTTTATCCTTGTAAATATACCAACTTATTATTTTAATCCCTCTAAATTTTCCTTCAACTTTTAGTCCCTATAAAATTTTCAATTACTACTTTTGGTCCCTATTTTTAAGTTTATTTTTGAATTTTTTAGTAAAATTGTGCAAAAATGTGTAGAATATTGTAAAAAAAAATTCCAAAATAAATTAGAATTTTTTAACTGAACACAAGTTAAATATGAATTTTTAACCATCAAAAATATAAAAATTCATATTAAATTCATGTTTTGTTTAAAAAAATTAATTTTTTTTGGGAGATATTATTATAATATTATGAATTTTTCTGCAAAATTTTATTCAAAAATATGAATTCTACATATGAGTTTACTTTAAAGGAGGGACCAAAAGTGAAGATGAAAAAAATTTAGGGACTAAAAGTTGAAGAAATTTTTTAGCAGGACTAAAACTAAAAGTTGGCATATTTATAGGTACCAAAAACATATTTAACCCTTCTAAATATATAGTAATTTTGTCCATGTATGTGATACATGTTACTTCAAACTTTCTCCTCCTTCTTGGAGTTGTGTATTTTTTGCATTCAAATTGACTCTCTAGATCTTTAAGATATAATTTATCTGTAATTGATGAGAATTATTGTGTTTCAAACTAAATAATTTAGCTCAAGTGGTTAATGAATTTTACGAAGGACAAATTATTATGTTTCAAAGTTTTGATTTTGAAAGCAAGTTAATGAAAAAAAAGGTTATGAATTTTAGAAGAGATGTTCCAAAAAGAGATCGAATATCTGGAATGAAAAAATAATTTTAAAATGGATATGAATAAAGTTTATTTACCCCTAGAATATGATTCTAAAGATCTCATATTTTATTTTTACCGGTCTTTAAACTCACTTTCTCTCTGATTTAGTCCTTAAACAATATAAGACCCACCACTTTATCTATTAAGATGTTATGAACTAAATTAGAAGATGATTATAGTTTAAAGACTAAATTAATAATTTATTCAATATTTTACATAGAACTAACTTGAAAAGAGTTATAGTTTAAGAAATAATTTGATGATTTATTAAAAATATAAAATGTTTTTTTGATAACAAGTGTGGGGCAAAAAGTAGTTGCTAAATGCTAATCCTTAAGGTTTAAAAGCACATAACAATTCTCATGGCTAGAACAGTCGAAATGTTAAAGCAATCCTTGTTACGCATCTAACTAGTGCTCAGAAGTGTCTATTGAACGACAATTAACTATTGTTCGCTGCAAAATGATAGTTATTGTTGTTGTTCAATAGGTTAATTGTCCATTTTGGATAATTTGATGTGTTTGTGTACAATTGTTGGATGTTTAAAGAACAATTTTGAAAATGTTAGGTCTTTTAGGGTGGACATGGTTCGGTTCGGAATGAAAATTAAACTGAACTGAGTCGAACGATTTGTATTTCAAACTGAAGTGAACTGTTATAGTGGTTCGATTTTATGGTTCAAAACCGAACCATGACTAATTTTTTTAAAAAAATCAAAATTGATTATTCTGAATCGAATAATTTTTTTTAACCAAATTGTTATTATTAGTAGCAATGAAAGAAAAAAAAAACAAACGAAATTGAATTTTAGAACTTTTAAAAATGAATCAAATTGTTTCAAACCAAACTAAAAAACATGAATTGAACCGATCCAAACTATTTCAGTTCAGTTCCAAAACTGTTAGTAATGGTTCGAATTTTTTGTTCGATTTTGTTTAGCAATTCGGTTCGGTTTTTTGTTTTTTTACTTACCCCTATTTGTAAGTGTCTTTCTACTTTAACTCAGATCTTTTTTTTTGTTACAACTTTGAATTGGGTTTATTCACCACTCTTTAGCTCTAAATTTTTCATTTCTTATATTTGTTTATCTATTTTCAACTTCAATTTTGGTTTATCTTCTTGTGTTTGCCTAGTTTTGCATACTTGCAATAAAAGTCAACAATTTTGTATTCATCACAAAACTAAACTCGCTCTCTTTATCTTTAGTATTTTTTTTACCTTCATAAAAGTAGAGGTTTAATGTATGTTGATTCACTTATGCATAAGTCAAAATTGATTATAGTGATTATAATTGATTTTGTCTCCATAATTAAAAAGAACTTGAAATTAAAAATTGGATCTTTTTATACATAAATTTATTGTTCAACTCACCTTTACAATAATGTATCTTAACATAAACCACATTAACTTTAACTCAATTTTACAAAAATCAATTTTACATAATCAATTCAATTAAAATCAATTTTTATAAACTTATCACCAAACACAAGTTCAATGGTAAATGGAAATGTTCTTTCTTGACCAGGTACCTTTGTGTTAGTCAAAATACTAAAATAGTAGCACATGCCAAAGGAAAAAAGAAAGAAAAAGGAGGACAATACACAAGCAAACGGTTATTTATTTATTTACATTTTCAAATTCATCCAATTTAATCTTTCTTATTCACTTTTACTCTTTTTCCATTATTGTGCTCCTCTCTACTCTGCAAAAATCTCAACAAACACCACGAGCCTATACCACCTTAAGTCATTTCTCATTTGGCTTCTTCCTCATCTCACATAGAATTTAACCTAAAATTGAGTATATATATGACCATAATTTCATTATACCAAAATCACATATATAGTAGCATATAGATAGAGAGGAAATATGCAGAGAGAAAATAATTAGAGCTGAGAAAACTCTTACTTCTTCAAACAAACTCATCATCTTCCTTTCTATGATCAAACTCCACGTTAGGTTATGTTACGAATAGCCACCATAGCCTCCCTTTTCATACCCTCATTTTTGTTTCATTGTTGACTGTTTACCCTAGTATTGCATTAGCTTTATTCCACTCTTCCCTTATAATTATCTTTTTTATTATGTTACCTTACCTTTGCATTTTGCATCACCTTTTTTTTTTCTTCCCAAGAATAGTTAACTATCATTCGCTCTTTTCGCGGCGGCAGTTAACTGCCGTTCCAAACATACATGTATAAAAATAAAAAAATCCAACGTGGAGCATGAAAATCCAACTATTACTACCTCCATTCATGAAAATCCAACCTTAGAGAATTTCTGATCCAACTATTACTACCTCAAAGTTATTGTCATGAAAATCCATTCTAAAAATTACATATATAAATATTCTAGAATGGATCAGAAGTCTTACATATAAGCTTGAAATTTTAAGTGCCGTTGGATATATATATATATTTGGAACGACAGTTAACTGCCGCCACGAAAAGAGCGAACGGTAGTTAACTACTGTTAGGGTTATTTAAGTCATTTTCATGTATTTTTTGTAGCAAATTTTGATGTGAGAATAACAATTTTCATATTTGTGAAGATCCAAAAAAAAAAAAACAATTTTCATATTTGTGTACTTGGAACTCATTTTTATTTAAATTTGCTTCAAGATGTGTTAGACCAACACAAAAATGAGTATGATTGCGCAGTAATTTTGTGAAGTTAGACACTCTTTGTTACGTGACAAGTTATTTTTCTTTAATTAATAAAAGTCTCTTGTTCTAAAAGATGCACCTATTAGAAAGAAGAAGAAAAATGCACCGATAAAATTTAAAATGGATTAATATGATTTCAACTATTTATTTAAAATTAAAATTTCATCAATAAAAACTAATGAAATTAAATTAACTACATTAATCCCATAAAAAAAAAAGTAACTACGTTAATATTTACTATTTCAAAAATGTTGCTACTTAAGAACGGATGGAAACCTTAGCTTCGTAGCATGCATAAGACAGACAACAGAGCGTATTAAAACTCGACAGACCACTTCATATGTCGTTCCTACACACAATTGTTACAATCCGAAAATCAAAGGGGAAGGATCGTATAAAAAGGAGAGGTAAAGAGTACATTGATTGGCAAAGGATCAAATAGAGGATACATGAGTCTCTCATTTTTAAGACTACTATACTAAATTGAACCTGACTCATAAGTTCTATTGGCAATTGTAACTCAAGTGTACAAGTTTTTGGTGGTGTTGTTGATTAAGGTTTGATTAAAGAGTTTGAATGTTTAATTTATGTTTGTTAGTTTTTTTTTTATATAACGAAAGTTTATGATGAAAATGAGGAAGACGAAGAAGAAATGAGTAAAAAATCAGCTGTTGATGATACACTATAAGATATAATGGATCTCCATGATCTGACAATCTCGTTTAAGAGAAAAGATCAAAGGATTATAATTAACAAAATTAATAAGGTCTATGGTGGACATACACAATGTTGGTCTACCTTAAACATTTGAGGTTAAAGTTTACAGAAAGGGATCAAATTGACTCTCAGAAAACAATTTTGAAGGTCTAAAGTGAACGTTTCAGAAGTCGTGGATTAAAAAAACACATAAATTAATTATGGGGTGTCCAATCAAACCTTAATTTAAATAGTTGAAATCGCAGCGACCCATTTTAAATTTTGTTGGTATATCCTTTCGAACAAGAGACAACATTTTTATTAATTAAAGAGAAATAATCTGGTGCGTAACAAGTTTTGTTTAATTCCTCTAAATGACATTCCAATCGTATTCTTCCTTGAGGTTGGTCCCTACGCATCTTGAGGCCTAAGCTAAAAATAAAATAAAATAAGAAATAGTTAGCTACTTGTAAACAAATTAATAGTTGATATTGCATTAACCCATCTATATTTGTTATTTCATTGTATTTATAATATTTTTGTGGAAAATACTATCAAGTGTTAAGAAGTTTAAATAAGAAATTTTGTTTTGAAAATGGTGCATTAAATGCATTGAAACTTTAAAAAGTAATTTTTTGAGCATAAAATTTACCAATTATTTCTATTTTTAAATCTTTATCAAATATCCTTAGACCATCTTCAACTAGACTTTTCACCCGCGCTGCATATACATTATTGTAAATGTAGTAAAAGAAGATTAAAATAAATCATGTAATTCAATCATAACACCTATGTTTTCTAATAAATTAATTCACCCATTGGGTTATGTTTTTACTTTGTTTAGTAATAATTTTCTATTTTGTTTCCATGTTCTAATTGATATAATAAGTTTCGTATATCCAATTAGTAAAGTCATTTGATCACAGCAAACTTAGTAACTAAAAAAAGAAAACTAAATCGGACGACGTGCAACATGGTTCAACAAACAGGATCAGTTGGTTCCTTCTTGACACACTTGAGCTTTCTCTGCAGACGTTTTCCCACCTTTTTTGCTGCAAGGAGTCTTTTTTGATTAGTGTGTTCATTTAATAAATTTTTGTATGAGGCTAAGTTGGAGAGATTGAGTTCTTATTAAGTACTACTATTAAAAAATTAAAAATAAGTTATGTGTACACGTGAAACCCATTTAAGTACTCAAAAATGGGTGTCTTCGTTGTGGATGCTCTTAGGACACTTGTTAGTAAGACCTTGTTTTTGTTATGTTAATCCACCAGTTTTTAATAAAAAAGGATTTTAGAAATTCTAATTTTGACCGAAATATATGTTAAGTTCGACAAAAAAGATTCTACACATAAATCTAATTTGAGTTCTTCCGAACGATTCGTGATTTAATAGATCAACCGGGGTTGTATAAAGTAAGATTAGTGTTTGGGCTTTCACTTAATCTTCATGAATAAGACCCAAAAGCCCATAATCGATTCTAGTGGCTACAACGCTAGAAGCGTTAAGCCTTTTTCGTTCCCAAACACCTCCCTATTGACTCTTCTTCTTCAATCACCAACCTCTTTCTCTCTCTGCTACTTCTCTCTCCGATTCGATCCTCTCTCTCTCTTCCCAATCGCGCTTCCATTTCGTAAGCTTCACTATCTCTGGCGCTATCTATCACTTTTATTTGGATCTATTCACTACTTTTGAGCTCTAAGTTTTTCATTTCTCATGTTCATTTATCGATTTCCAATTTTGATTTCGAGTTATTTCACTGATTTTACCCTAATTTTGCTCAGTTTCTTATTTGCTACTAAAAATCCCCATTTTTTGTACTAATCACTGAATTAATCTCGTTATTTTCATCTATGGTGATTTTAATTAGCGTTTTAGTGGTAGTGTTAGATTTGTGAGTAAATTAGTGTAATTGCAAAGGTAGTTTATGAGCTATGAATGATGTGTATTTTTTTATTTTTTTGGTATTGGGAATGTGTTGCTTAAGATTTGGAGTGAAATTTTGTGATAAAGTTTTGCTTTTTTTCATGTTTTTTTGGAGTTTAGATTTTATATTAGACCTTTACATTATATAATTTGATAGCTGCTTTAACACTGAGTGCATGAGTTTTATTCTTGATTAAGGATGTGTTGGTTTTAATTATGTAGTTGATATCTAGAGTTATGCAATAAAGTTTTAGTTTGGTTAAAATACAATTTTTCTCCCTTATCTTATTTTTTAGTTTAAGTTTGGTATGTAACTTTTAAAAAATTTAATTGGGTCACTTATATTTATTTTTGGTTTCAATGTGGTCTTTTTGTTTAGAAGGTATTAGAAAAGGACCAAATTGGCTAACTTTCTCATAATAAGGATAAGTTCGAAACAAAAAATGAAAGATTAGGAATCAATTGAAAATTTTGAGAGTTAAGGGACTAAACTGAATCTAAAAAATTAGATAAGGGACCATTGAAACTTCTAAGGTTAAGGAACCGAACTGAAACTTAAAAAACAAGGGACATATAATGTATTTTAGTCTAATAGTTTGATGTACTTTTTGCAATTCCATTGCTTGAGGCAGTAGAAGCTCTTGAATGAGGGGTGTCAATGTTAAGTTTTAAATGATTTCAACTGTTTTATGAGCTGATAAAAGACATCTTTTAACGTGTTGGGGGTACCATTGGTGTTTTTTGTTGTACAAGAACATAAGAATGAAATTTCTTCAGTTTTCATGATGCCTCATGTTATAAGATTATGTGGCATGTGTTGTTTGTCTTTATGTGTGTATGTCCTTTTGTATTGTCTATCTTTTCCACATTCTTCTTGTCAAGATTTGTTACTCCATGAATTCGACAGACTATACACCTATTTATCGAGTGTTTAACATGGTTTTTCTTGGTAGATCATCTCATGAAACTCCATGATATGAAATAAGCTATGTTTGTTCCTGCAATTTTCATTTTAGGGTTCATTTTTCATTGTAGATATAGTTAATAATTTTTTTCATCACTACATACACTCATTTTGTGATGCTGTCTTTATCATTGTCCTTGTCCGTTATTTCTTGACCTTTGTCAATGAAATTCTGTCAGATGTATTTTTGTACTTATCCATAGTCTTTTTTGTATGAACAATCCACAGTCTGAACAGAGATGGCTGGAGGTGTTTTTCAACAATTATTGAGGAGGAAACTCCAATCTCATTCTCTGGTAAGAACTTCATCCTCTATTCATGATACTTTTATACTTGTGAGAGTATTTGTGTTTCTGACCTTATCTTATGGAATTTAAAATTGAGACCCTTAGGATACTTTGAGCGATGGGGGAACAGGGGATAATGGTTTTGTTATACATATGCGAGGGAAATCAGAAGTTGTTTTTTCTGGAAGATGTTCCATATAGACGTTCATTCATGATTCACCTTTTCTTATAATGCTTGTTGAAGCAATATTGTATATTCCAATTTATCAGTATAACTGTTGGATTAATGTCACGATACTTTGGAAAATGATATGCTATATTGTCAAATCATTACAACTAAATTTTCCAAAAGAGTTTTCAGGTTCCCCTCATCTAAGTCATAGATATTATATTTGTAGACTCCCTTGCATTACTAATTTATTATTGTGCAATGCATGGAAAAGTATTTAAACACCCAAAAGTTTAGTTGACACTAATATGATTGTAGTTGAGAGAGGTCTTACTTAATAAGCATTTGATGATATATAATAAAAGATAAATTCGAAAATGGAAGGAAAAAACTCATGCAATTGCTAAAAAGTGACGTGCAGTACCAACTATGATCAAGCCTAATTCTGTTAGGTGGAGTTGGTGGACTAAACGAGTCATTTGATGCCATTAGGTTCTATCATTTTATGGGATTGGTTCTATGAGAAAAACTTAATTGTTTCGTTTTGTTTTCTATCTGTCCATCAAATCATGCAATATATATATGGCTTCCTTTGTTGACCTACTTGGCATACGCCACTCTTTTTCTTTGGCACATGGCTTTCTTGTCCTAATTTACTCTGAAATGGTCGTTATCAAGGATGTAATTCTCAGTCCACACAATCCACATCATCTGATGTTGTAGCAATACCTTATGATTTGCATCTCTACAATCCTATCATGACCACAATTGCAGTTTTAATAGGTTGGCTTATGAGCTCAGTCCATTTGTAGCTTGCACAATTTTTTATGTCTTCTTTATTCTTCTAAATAGACATTGAATTGATTTTCCTTCACTAATCTAGCATTTTATGTCATCGAACAATTACTTTGTTGAATAATTTGTTATCTCCAGCAACATTATGTCTCCTTTATTCTTGTAAATAGGTATAATATATGTTTTTCCGCTACTAATCTAGCATCTTCTTAGACCGTATGATCTTATTCAACTACTTAGTATGATGAGCTGTACCTTTCACCCATAATTACGTATAAAATTAGGTAATTGGGAGTTGGATTTTGGAGGGGAATGCTTTGGAAGGCTAAGTCTATATTTCAATATATATTTGATATTTTAAAAACATTAAAAGAACAACATGATATTATATGCTCTTGTATCATGTTCTTATAGTTTTTTTTTTTTTTAAATATCAAATATAGACTTAATCCTCCAAATCACGCTACTCTAGAACACTCCAAAAACCAACTCTCAAACACACCTTTAGAGTTTAAATTTCTTCTATATATTACTGTGAAAGTTTTAATACTATAAACAGGAATCAGTGTGTGATCATTTTAGTAGTCAAGATTTTTTCATTATTGTAAATTCTTTTGACTGTTCAGGTGGCATCATGTTTCACTCAGAATATAGAAACTTTTCAGAGTAATCATTGTATCCAAGTTTCCCTCATCAATCATTATTTAGGGTAACTTTAGATGGATTTATTCGTATTCTAGATTTAGCTCTTCCTTCTTAGTACTACAACAGAGTTCTTGGCTCCAATTCTGGTTACCGCTTGCCATCTTTCATTATATGCTTATAGTCATTGACTGTCATATTGGAACGATTATTCTGGACTGTTATGGTGGAAATACATAATTGTTCAAGTCATAGATTTTGATGATTTTATAACAATGTGTCCCTCGGAAGATCCTGATCATGTCTTTTTCTAATCACTGCTGTATAATTGTTGCAGAGTCCTTCTGTATCATCCATTGTCTCTAAGAAAGATGGTTCTGGCTCTACTGGCAGCAGTTCCTTAAGAGCCCTTGCTTTAATAGGAGCTGGTGTCTCAGGTCTTTTGGGTTTCGCAACAACAGCATCAGCTGATGAAGCTGAGCATGGCCTTGCATCTCCACACTATCCATGGCCTCACGAGGGCATCCTCAGTTCATACGATCATGCTTCGTAAGTTTGACCTGCGTTTTTCCCTCGTTTTTTTTATACAATTCACTTTTATTTTGCTTAAACGTACATACACTCAAAGTAGTCCTTGTTGCATTTTAATGTATGATCATAAGTAGTTGTCAAAGTCAACTATAGGTACATGTTTAATTTACTATCTCTTTATCACATTGCCCTAGTTTTAATTTTTTTCAGCCTTGGAGAATTTAGTCTTCCTATCTTGCTTTCATGTTTTTGAGGCGACATGATCTAACGTGGTTAAAATCTTGGTTCTGTTATACTGATGAGTAGTATTTACCATGTATTGTTTTATTTTATCCAAAATATATCTTGCGATAAGTGCTAGAATGTAATCTCTGAAAGAAATAGTTGCATTTGTAGATCCTGTGATAGGACCCATCCTATTTTTAGGCTTTCTTCTGGGTCAGGATTTATAATATTGAGAATTTCTTGTTTACTCTACACCTCGGATAGGACCCTGAATGAGAAGGTGGGCTCAAAGTGACATCAGTTGTGTATGCCCATGCTGTGGAGGGTTTGTGTTAAGAGAAATAGAGTAAAGTAGGAAATGAATTGTGCAAGGGGATTTCTCTTATTGTTGAGCGAAGAGAGAAAGGTATCAAGAGGGATCATGCAGTTTGTTAGTGGCAGAGAACATTGGTTCCTTGAAGGAGCTTAGCTCTATGGAAAATAGGATCTTCATTCTATTGTATTTTTCTTTTATTTCTAGAAATAATATTCTCAATTTTCCTTTATTGCTTTGTTTTCTTCTATTTGATGTTTATGTAATCTGGGATTGCTTCAACCTCCATATATTTAATCTGAACTTCACATTTAAACTAAGATTAAGATTTTGATATATTTAGCTGATTTTGTATGAGCAGGATTCGTCGTGGTCATCAAGTTTATACACAAGTCTGTGCTTCCTGCCATTCCATGTCTTTGATATCATACCGTGATTTGGTTGGTGTTGCTTACACAGAAGAAGAGGTAAAGGCTATGGCAGCTGAGATTGAGGTGGAAGATGGCCCTAACGATGAGGGTGAGATGTTTGCACGCCCCGGTAAACTCAGTGATCGCTTTCCTCAGCCATATGCAAATGAATCAGCTGCTAGGTTTGCTAATGGAGGAGCCTATCCTCCAGATCTAAGTCTTATTACCAAAGTAATGTCAATTTCCTGCTAGTAATTTCCTTAGGTTTTATATTGTATGCATTAAAATAATATCTTTGCCCTTTTGTATTTTCAGGCTCGTCACAATGGTCAGAACTATGTGTTTGCTCTCCTAACTGGTTACCGTGACCCCCCTGCTGGTGTTTCGGTATATTCTTCATACCTTTTTTTAAGACTAAATATAGCCATTATTAGTAACTTGCATTCTTCAGAAGTTGTCATGTGGAAATTGCTTGACCACCTGATGGGTGGTTTGGAACCAAAAAATTGTGCTTTTAAATGCTGTGTGGCTTTGAAATCTAATACTAGAACATCAGTGGTTGATAATTTTTTTCCTTTTCCCTGCACACCAATGTGTAAAATATTAATGTGTTGTGCAAATAATAGCCTTTTGATACCACATATAATTTTCTTTCAATATAATTTTTCTACGTATCTCGATTTATGAAATTACGTTTCAATATAATACTTTCATGTGGATGGCTTGGTGAAACAGTATTCCAGCACACAATATTAATGTTTCTTTGCACTCATATCATATATGTAACTTCAGTTGTCAATCATGCACATATATGGATATTGACGATAAATGATGAACTTCATTATACTTCCTCAACTTTGTATTCTTGTCAAGTCTCAGTATTCAGTACAAGTTCATAGCTATTCTATCATTGTATCCGTGTGACAATACTGTTCTTGAACTTTTGTTTATGGATATCTTTTTAATAATAATGTAGATCAGAGAAGGATTGCATTACAATCCTTACTTCCCTGGTGGAGCCATTGCCATGCCTAAGATGCTTAATGATGGCGCTGTTGAATATGAAGATGGTACCCCTGCTACCGAAGCTCAGGTACTTTTATGTGTTGATGAGGATTTCATTCAATAGTTGATAGTTATCTGTCAACTTAGGAAGAATGAAACAACAATTTTATACTTTTATTTGTTGTTGCAGATGGGGAAAGATGTTGTGTCATTTTTGTCTTGGGCAGCAGAACCTGAGATGGAAGAGCGAAAATTGGTTTGTATCCTTTATTCTTCTTCTGTTAGATCAGATGAAATAAACATATCTGATTTTCTTACACATTGCTACTACTTGCAGATGGGATTTAAATGGATATTTGTACTATCATTGGCATTGCTTCAAGCTGCATATTATCGTCGTCTTCGGTGGTCTGTTCTTAAGTCTCGCAAGTTGGTTCTTGATGTTGTCAACTAGCTGCCTTGAAGCTTTGTTTTTTATTTATAAAAAGATTACTGTTGGCAATAATTTTGCCAATTCTCGTCATGCCAAATTCGTTGGAGTTACAGAAGCATGTTCTGTTTTTGTTTGAAGTAGAAATAAAGCTGTTCCATATATGTGAGATGCATTTTACTGTCTCTCCCTCTTCTCAAACATGTGTATTTTGTTACCTCCTCCAGGACCTACATACACTTATATAATCTGGAATTTTAGATATTTGTTAAGTGATTGGGTTTATTTTTGGTTATCTTCAGTAAAGAAAAAAAGAGGGGAAAAGGGAGTGTCAGAATGTTCTTGTTGGAAACTGGAAACAAGATTCTCTTCCAATTCATTTTTATTATGTTGTGATGCTCAGTACTGATAAACTATTCAGTATATTTTGCTCAAAGTTTTAAGCAGATAACTTCATCTGTTTATATATGAAACTGTTATTGGCTAATGAAGACCCTAAGTATGTTGGTATTTGCATCGAGTTAAGATTTTGAATATTTCTTTTGAGAATGGAAAATAAATAAAAATGGATATTACATATTTCAACAATTAGTACAATATGTTAAATCTCCTTAGTTTTAAATCCATATCATTCCATCAATGACTTCCTATCAAATGTTAAAACAAACACACCCTATTGGTTTTCTTCATTACCATAAATATTTATATCTCCTGTTATCTTAATTATCTAATACAAAAACCTGTGAGGATGTTAAGTTTCTAATCTCTACCATTTTTAATACACATTCTCTCATTCAGTATATTAGATTGAGGATTGGGACACTAACATAAAGTAATTAAACAGTGACAGTCATCATCTTACAAATTAGATTTGTAATGATCAATTAGACTTGATATACAAATATAAGATGGAATTAAAGACTATCAATTTGATCGATCCACGGTATTATCTACACACCAAAAGCCAAATTAGGCTAACACGATGGGATGAGATCGATAATAAAAAGAGACAAGATCTAAAAAGTTTTTTCAAAAAGTGATACCTCTCATCTAACGATCTAATTTTGATGAGTTAGATGCAATAAACTACGATCAATAAACTACTTTTGACGATCATATAATAGACATAACATAGCCAAACATTCATATAAACTTGACACAACATAACCAAACATTAAAATCCTTCAAAAAAAAAAAAAAAACAAAAAATAA
>Ga0228711_1009018_pt1 | contig 13716 bp, 5 predicted proteins | sample MedpolnodulmetaG_2_FD_177996 | JGI IMG/M metagenome (GOLD analysis project Ga0228711, IMG submission 177996) | Root nodule microbial communities from Medicago polymorpha collected in Santa Monica, California, United States - brown nodules | ecosystem: Host-associated > Plants > Roots > Nodule...
AACTCAACATCCACCACCGGATACTCCTAACCAACCACCACCAACAACCACATTGGCCCAACCAATCGACCCCACTCCACTAAATTCACCTACTACAATCTCCCCTACCTCACCAATTCAACAACATCCTCCACCACCTACCCGCACCATCATCACCCGTAGCATGAAAGGTATTACTAAACCCCGCACAATGTTTAACTTATCCCTTTCACACTCAAACCACACCATCTCTCCCATACCTAAAAATCACAAACTAACCTTATCAGACCCGAATTGGAAATCCGCAATGCAATCTGAGTTTGATGCACTTATAAGAAATAAGACGTGGGATTTAGTTCCTCGTCCCAGAGATGCTAATCTTATTCGATGTATGTGGATTTTTAAACATAAGAAAATTTTTGATGGGTCCTTTGAGCGCTATAAGGCTCGCCTTGTTTGTGATGGCAGGTCATAGGTTGCAGGTGTGGATTGTGATGAGACTTTCAGCCCGGTGGTAAAACCCGCTACCATTCGAACAGTACTTACCATTGCTCTCTCTCACTCATGGCCCATTCATCAACTGGATGTTCAGAATGCCTTTTTGCATGGTGATCTTCCCGAAACTGTCCACATGCATCAACCTTTGGGTTTTCGCGACTCTCGTCATCCGGATTACGTTTGTCGTTTGAAGAAGTCGCTTTATGGTCTCAAGCAAGCGCCTCGAGCATGGTACCAACGCTTTGCTGACTATGTAACTACCATTGGTTTTCGACATAGCACATCAGATCATTCTCTCTTCATATACCGACAACAATCCGACATGGCCTACATTCTGCTCTATGTGGACGACATCATCCTTATTACTTCCACTCATACCCTTCGCCAATCCATTATGTCCCTCTTGGCATCCGAGTTTGCAATGAAGGATTTGGGTCCCCTGAGCTATTTTTTGGGTATTGCCGTCTCTCGTCATCCTGGTGGCCTCTTTCTCAGTCAGAGCACCTATGCTTCTGAAATCATTGACCGTGCTGGGATGACATCTTGCAAATCATCTGCCACCCCTGTTGACACTAAACAAAAACTTAGCACTTCATCAGGCACACCTTATGAAGATCCATCTCTCTATCGCAGTCTTGCAGGAGCTTTACAATACCTCACATTCACTAGACCCGACATCTCTTACGCAGTTCAACAAGTTTGTCTTCACATGCATGCACCCAGTACAGAACACATGCTTGCTCTAAAGCGCATTCTTCGTTATGTTCAGGGTACCATCCATTTTGGACTACATTTATCACCATCTCCCATCACCAAACTCCTTGCCTACACTGACGCCGATTGGGGTGGATGTCCTGACACCCGACGTTCCACTTCTGGATACTGTGTCTTTCTCGGCGACAACCTCATCGCCTGGTCCTCCAAAAGACAACCCACTCTCTCTCGGTCTAGTGCTGAAGCGGAATATAGAGGTGTTGCTAATGTTGTGTCTGAGTCATGTTGGCTTCGTAATCTCTTGCTGGAGCTCCACTTTCCTATCCCTCAGGCTACTTTGGTGTATTGTGACAATGTTAGTGCCATCTACCTATCTGGCAACCCTGTGCAGCATCAACGTACCAAGCACACTGAAATGGACATACACTTTGTACGGGAAAAAGTGGCTCGTGGTCAGGCACGCGTCCTCCATGTTCCATCTCGACATCAGATTGCCGATATCTTCACCAAAGGGCTTCCTCGCATTCTTTTTGATGATTTTCGGACCAGTCTCAGCGTTCGTGAACCTCCCGCTTCGACTGCGGGGGTCTGATAGAATATTATATTTAATAAAATTAATAGAATAGAATATTCGGTCATTATTGGCTATTATCAGTTCCCTGTAAATAGGCTGTATCATAATTAGTAAGTTGACCAAACGTTTGTATATATTCCATTCAAATCAATGAGAAAGGAAGCATTCTATTATCTTACAGTGAGTACTGCTATGCTTTGAGCTCAGTTATACTGGTTTCAGATTTTTGAGAATTTCAATCTCAATATGCAAATTGGAATCCTAATAGAAAGAGCACATAATGGTGGAAAATTTACAGCTGAAGCAACCTGTATCTGATTTTGATAAATGGTTGCCAGAGAGTGCAACAGATTCTCGGTGAAAGGATATTATGAAGATCTGTGATATTTGCATTTTCCCAATGATTTCAACAATGAATTATTGAAGGCAGTGCAGAGATTATGGCTCACATCAGTGCCAAAGAAAAAATGTGTTTGGTTTGAGACTCTTACAAGATAGACTTCCTAACCGGCTCGATTGTGAGAATTCCCTATGGACATTCCATGATGCGATCCCTCAATCTTTCGATCTCGGTCAAATGTTCGCAGTTCCGCTCAATGATCCATTGGCAGAAACATCACATCACCCGACCTTCAGCTTCAATATTCCTGGTTTCTGCATCATCATCTTTGATCCCAGCAGTGATGAGTGCTGATTTTTCTCCTCTGTGGCTACAATTGGATAGAGGAAATTTAGGGGTTTCCAGCTTCTTGTCTCTGGCATTGGATTTGAGTGACATCCATAGCATTGTCTTCTATGGAGACCATTGCATATAGGAAATAAGAGTATCGTTTGGGCACAATCACAATGTATTGTTTGTCCTTGCAGCATTTTCAACTAGAAAATTTGCTTTAGTCGCAATTTGTTCCTGTTATATCCACAATTTGATTAATGTCTACTTTAATAGTTTATATTTTTTTTGTATTGTCTACTTTTATCCATTTTTAATTGGTTACTAACACTGATTATCTATCTATCTATTCTATATATAAAACAAACTTGTCTATGTGACACCTCTATATGTAACAATTTCACCCTTTGCTTAAAACCTCTTCTCAAGCTAGGATTTTGCCTACATGGCAGCTCTCTATAGTTTTTCCAATAATTGAATTTTATGCTGCATAATTCATGTAAAAAACAATTAATTTATTTAAAGCTTAATTAATGATTTGGTCCCTTAGATTATTTGTTGGTTACATTTATTAACGTTACAATTTGATCCCTTAAGTTAGTATCTGTTAGCCAAATAAATCCTCATTATCGGTCTTTTTCTAAAACGTTACATAGGCACATGTGAACGGTGACGTGACAACTTGCAATGTGTATCCACATTAGACATTGGGTAAACGCTTTTGACGGTGGGGATTGATTTGGTTGACGGAAGATGACTTAAAGGGACCAAATTGTAACATTAATAACTTATGGGACTAAAATGTAACCAACAAATAACTTAAGGGACCACATCACTAATTAAGCCTTTATTAAATTAATAATTAATGCTGCATATGAAGTGGTGTTGCATTCACAAGAGAGAAAAAAAATCATGAACCACAAAACAAAACCATTCCATCGCAAAGAAAAAAGAAATTTATTAAAAACAAGAAAAGAAAAACGGTTAATTCATTTAACAACTAATTGATTTGGTTTTATTTTTTAAAGAAAAAAACGGCCACTCATTTGCTTCCTTTTGTAACTGCAAAAAAATATATGGTCACTCATTTGCTTTCTTTTGTAACTGCTCTATTCTTCATGACTGTACTTTCATATTCTCATCATATTTCTACATTTCTTCCTTTGGTTACCCACATAACGACAATTAAAATCGCATATTACTGCTAACTGTAACCGTAAAAAATATATAGAGTTGTGCATTCACAGCCTTTATATAGGGGTGAAATATCACTCCTCCATTTATACATTTGAGCTCATTTTAAACTTCCAATAAAAAAGCCTTTACTAAAAAATGTCCAATAAAAAACATTGCTAGCAAGTAAGTCATTCCTTTTTGTTGCAGCACAATAAAAATAAAAAAGTCATTCCTTTTTGTTTTTCTAATAATTTTATATTGCATATTCATGTTGTGCGGCAATGTCATCAAGATAAGTGAAACATTTTCTACACTTTTTTACCACCTGCATGATTATTTGTTCTTTGTAGTAAACTTATTGTAACTAAATTTGTTAATTGTAGGAAGCAAAACCATGATTGCTCATGTTTAAAAAGTGAGGAAGATTTAGAGGAGAATATAAAGAGGTGAGTTTTGTCTATCCCTTAAAATAACTCTTTTCAGACTAGAGGATACCTATCTTTATAAAGGAAATTCTGAATTATTTTACCAAAAAATAAACTTTACGTGTTTTTCTAAAATCAACAAATGGTTTAAATAAGCTCGAGTTTTTTATGGTATTCTTTAAAAAATAAACTGAAGCCTTATTCTTTCTTTTTTTCTTATAAAAAATACATTGCTTTTAAATAGATTAAATATCACTTTGATGTTGCAACCAATGATATTGGATTGATTTATAAGAGAGAGTAGTATATTTGAGATAAATATATGACCTTATTACTTTTGAGCATTTAGTTCCTTGCCATTTCAACAGCTAAATCAATCCAATATCATTGGTTGCAACATGAAAATGATATTTAATCTATTTAAACGCAATGTATTTTTATTTTTTTTAAAAAGAAGGAAAAAGGCTGAGTTTATTTTTTAAACAATAACATAAAAAACTCGAGCTTATTTAAACCATTTGTTGATTTTAGAAAAACACAAAGTTTATTTAAACCATTTCAACTTATACTCTCATTTTAACACTAATTGTTGATCTTCTTCTACCTTTGAAAGTGTTAATCGTCTTAATCAAGATATTGACAAACATATGTTAAAATATGAGACAAAAATAATGGATTTCCCCAAAAATATGTATAAAGAAAAGTGTTACTATCATTATTTTGTTGGGAAAGTAAATATATAAAGAAGTATGTGGCATTTGTACCCAAAAAAAAGTATGTGGCATTAAAAAGTCAATAAAAAACATTAACTATTATGAATATATATTTTTAAAATTTATAATATAAACCAATATCATTCTCCTACTTTAACCAACAACTAAACTACAATAACCACATAATTGTTTTGCATTAACCATTGATTGTGTGGTCAAAGGGTTGAGAAATTGAAGGAGATTAAGAAAAGGTTATGATTCGATCGATGTTGATAATATTACCCCTTCCCCTCCAACAATTTTCTAACAACTTAAATTCATCTAAAAAAAATATATTATCATTTATTATTTAAAAATATTAGTTAAATGTATGGTCATCAAACTTGTGCAGCACACGATAACCTTTGTCCTTAAGATTATATGAATAAGTACATATGCCTATGTGAATCTATCTATCTATCTATATCTTTTATCTATCTATCTATCTATTTATATCTAAAGTAAACTTAGGTTAACCATATCCAAGCATTATGCCTTTGTGACACTTTTAAAAGAGTAAACTTGAGTTAATCCGAAACAAGCATTGTGATGGTGTGGCAACTCTACGTAACCTTCTCATCCTCTTTTAAACATTTTTTTTAGACTAACATTTTGCTAATGTGACAACTATAAATAATATTTCATGACTTGTTTCAATAGAGATTGAATGCCAATTCATGATTCTAAAATTTATTTAATCTACATTGATGATGTGGCAACTCTACGTAACCTTCTCATCCTCTTTTAAACATCTCTAAAAATGAAAAGAGGGGTCTTAATGTTTTTTCAGTGTCATGTGGCATTAATATCCACCTAACCAAGACATGCTTATCGATTCTAAATTGTTATAATTGCTCTATATCACGTCTTATAATGTGAGTTTGCTTACTTCGATCCAGGTTGTTGGTTGTCTATTCATTGAAATAAACCATCTTTAGACAATACAAGCCATGCCAGCAAGAATCCAAAATTTAATATAAAGATATATAAACTATGATTGAAGAAAAAAATAGCATGCCTTCAAAATTGGAGCTTCAAATTGCAACACAAATTTGTAGAATTCAACGTCTTGCATTGAATGATGAATGATTTGGAAGTCCATGTGATATGTCTTGAAAGTTTACTTTTAAGATTGAACATAAACACTAACATATGGTTTAGACCGTGTGTTATACAACAACCATGCCTCAACACATTATTTCATTTCATTTTCGTCGCTTAAATCACAAATATAAACATTTATTAATTATATGTTTCTATATAATTATTTATCTCTCTAATTATATTTATAAATAATGCATCTTTATACAATTTATAACAATTTTTCAAATGTTGTAAGATGGACACGTATTATAATCAAATCCGTGCAACGCACGGGCTTCCACCTAGTTTACCATTAAAACATAATGAAGAATTTACAAGAGGTAAATCAAACTGATATAAAGTTACTGTATATAGACTACAACATTTATTAGATTTCAGTTTTGATTAGGAATAACGGCTGAAAATGTGACTTTTGACGTTCGAACAAAATATCAATAAACTTTCAAATCATTTTTAGGTCTGTGGACTTTCAAGTTACGCATTTGACTTTTGGACCTGGTAAAAAAAATATTTGAAATAAGTCCTTGCAAAAGATTTCAAAATTATTGTTGACACATTTGATAAAGTTGAAAAACACATGTAAAAGACGAAAAGCGTGGTGGCAGTTAACTGCCGATACTCTGTTATAAGAACAGAACAGACATAGGAGTTTCCGAAACTCCATTGTCGCGTTTTTGGAATTGTTACGTGCGATTTTCAGCAAGCATAAGCCATTCCAAGCCAATTTCAATCACAAAATCAAGTAAGTGTTTTGAATCCAATTGCATTGGTTTTTTGTTATTGAATTGTTAGATTTATTGGAATTTTTTTGACATATTTAGGTTTTGTTGATTTTAGATTTGATGATGATTTTCTATTGATTTGTTATATGTTATTTAGAATAGAATTGTGTTAGAAAATGTTAGGAATTGTTAGAAATTGTTAGGTATTTGAAATTGTTAGGTATTAGAAATTGTGTTAGAAAATGCTTTGATCTGATGTTTGCACCGTGTAGAAATGTCTCAGAAACAGGGCGATGCTGCTAAATTAAAAAAAATGAGGGTGAGAAGAAGAAAGAAAAATCGCCTATGACATGACATGAAATTGAATTTGATGGTTATGTAAAAAAGAAGGATTCGAAGGTGCTGGTGTACAATCAGTCGAGGTTGAGGAGGAGCAGGAGGACATGCTATTTTGGTCCTCAGCCAAAAGCAGGTGCCCCAGGGACTGTCGAGGACAACCCAATTTACTTGAGTGACGAGGAAGATGATTGAATGCAATGGCTTGTAATGCCTAATTGTTTGGGATCTTTTTTCATGTTTTTTTATATGTCGCACACATTTTGCTACATTTTGCTTGACATTATGGTACTTTGAATAACATCGTGTTTTGAATAATTTCGATTAAAGTCGCGTATTGAATAATTTCGATTAAAAACTGCGTATTCGAATAAAGACTAATTAAGTCTAACGTGAATTCGAATAAAAATTGCGTAATGAATAAATAAATTTGAAAAGTGAATAAATAAATTATTTTTCCATTCAAAACCACATGTATTATGCAGAATCAAATATATATGTTATGACATCAAATTCCCTCATATAAGACGAGTCATCACATAAAGAATCTGGTGCATTCCATGAGACTCGTCTTATATGAAGGATTTTGATATCATAACTTAAAAGTTACATTACATTACATAAAGTTTCTAAATATGTCCTATCATTACATTACATTACATTCGGGTTGCAACTTCCAACTACAACAATTATCTTACCTCTTAAATAGGGTAAATTCAAACTTGTTAAACAGCAGCTCTCAATCATTCACCTGGAAGTTCTATTGTTCCATTCAAAAGATTAAATTCTTGTTAGGTTTGGTTTAAATGATGGTATTCAAGTGTTAAAAGAATGAGGTGCATTCCTTTGACACTTCAATACCTTCATCTAAACCAGCATAACAAGAATTTAATCTTTTGAAAGGAAGAATAGAAATGATGGGTTAAAGCTTGGGAACTGCCGTTTAACTAGTTTGAATTACCCCATTTCTGAGTAAGACAATTGTTGTAGTTGGAAAGTGCATTCCCTACATAATCACGATCTTCTGGCGGAATCAAACATGATGTGCTCCCAAAATATGCTCCTCACGTTATCGTCGATCGTTAATTTCACCCAACTGAATGATATTCTCCCATCGTCGAGCGTTGGACGTTTATACCGAACATATTCCACCCTCCTTGTGTCTCCGGGGTTTACTCCTTAGTTGAATTCATTCAGTTGATCCTTGATACCTCTTAACGTGACACCAATGTGCCGAACCTTCAACCTCTGAGGTTCTCCACCGTTGAATTGTGCATGAACGTCGAACATATCGACTATTGCTTCAAATCTACACAATAAGAAATTAAAAACAATCAATAAAAAACTCATTCAAACATTTCATCGAACACTTTGAGTGCAAAATAAATCATATACTCTTACATGTAAATCTAATTAAAAACTAAAATAAATATAAAACACCAAAATTAAAAATAACCCTAAAATCCTAAACTATAACATAAACATCATGCAAACATTTTAACTAAATTAATCAACTTACATCTCCTTTAAAAATGAATTATAACATATAAATCTACTAAAAAAAAAAATTTAACAACTAAAATGTAAGTTAATAACACTATGATTACTTACTTTTGATTTTGTTGAATAAAGTTGGTTGGGGTTTTTAGAGAGATTTTGAGAGAGAATTAAAAAAATTTAGAGATTGATTGAGAGCAATAATGGATGAGAGAGCTTCTGCCAGATTTGTATCAGGATCGTATCGGCAGTTAAGTGCCGATGGAATCCTCGGCAGTTAACTACCGCCGGTTCTTTCATTCATCGGCAGTTAATTGTCGACGGGGCTTTTCGTCTTTTACATGTGTTTTTCAGCTTTATCAAATGTGTCAACAATAATTTTCAAAAGATTTTGTTTTTTAAAAAGGTCCTTGGGCCCATTTAAGGTCTTATGTGGTAGTTGCAACCTTTACCACATGGCATTTACGTGTCATTTCAATTAATTAAAAATAAAAAAACAATTTAAAATATGAAAATTAATTTTCAAAAATAAAAAATAAAAATTTTATAAAAAGTTTTAGATTATATAATTTTAAAAAAACAATTTTCGAATAAATAGGATTATATCTTTTTCTTAAATTTATTTTCTAAAAAAAATGAAATTGTTTTTAAAAATTTTCAATTTTTTTAAAATTTATAAGTTCGAAAAAAAAATCAGAAGATATATTTTCTAAATTTAAATTTTTAGTTTCTAATTTTTTCGATTTCTTTTAGTTCTGAAAATCAATGTCCAGATTTTTAGATAAATTTTCTGATTTTTTTATTTAAATTAATTCCATGAATTTTTTATTTTTCTAGAAAAAATAAAAAACTTTTTAAATTCGAAAAAAAATATGTTTTTTTTTTTAATTTAGAATTTGTTTTTCTCATTTTAAAAAAAAAAATTCTTTTTAATTTTGAATTTTTTACTTTTTTAGTAAAAATAAAAAAAAATTATTTTGGATTTTTTATATATTTTTTATGCTTTTTTTTGAAGAATTTACGATTTTTTATTTAAAAAATTAATTTTCTCGTTTTTTAAATCATTTCTTTAATTTTAAAATTTATTGAAATGCCACGTCAGTGTCACGTTGGAAAGAGTACACAGTCAACAAGTGTCACGTCAGCAACAGACTGCCACCTAGCATTTTAAATGGTCCCGAGGACCTTTTAAAATAACAATTTTTTTGCAAGGACACATTTAAAAAAAATTACAAGGACCAAAAGCCAAATGCTCTATATTTGCAAGGACCTTTCATCTATTTAAACCAGACTTAATGAAAAATCTACAAGAGGTGAATCAAACTCCAAATATAGATATCAAGTTACTGTATAAACTACAACATGTACTGGATTCCAGTTTTTGACTTAGAATAACCACGGGAAATGCGAGTTTGGTAGATAAGATTAAATATCAGAAGGACTTTTGAAGTTCAAAAAAAATATCACTTATGCTCTCAATTTATTTTTAAGGCCCCCACTTGGAAATATCAGTTTAATTTTTAGGGCCTCCACATAAACTAGAAAAAATGGCTGGTAAAAGTGCAAAGCCAAATAAAAGCGCAAGGTCCTACTAATAGTTGAATAAGAACTTCATAAAAAAAGTATCATGTCTCTTACGATAGGTGATCTATTCAGGTCTCCCACCGAAGACGGGACCACGATCTATCTGTGTGTGCTATTCTTGTTTACGGTGGTATTAAATATCACAACCTTTTGGTCCCTTTATGTAGTGTTTTTAAGCTATATAATTTCTGAGCTTCAATCCCATTTTCTATCCATTCATGCTTCCCTCAAACTGTAACTTTTTTTTTTCTTCTTCTTTTAATGCACTCACATTACTTTATAGAAATTACATGGAAAGAGGAGTTAGAAAAAGTGATGGTTATTTTACAGAAGATAGGAAATAGAAAGGAAGTTTTTTTAAGAGCCAAATAAAAGCACAGATCCTACTATAATAGAAGGAAACTAGGGACATAAAAATGGGAGAGAGAATATTATGTTTTTTTAATGCATTAGTTAATAAACTAGTTAGCAAATTTATTATGAGATATGGGTCCGTTTGTTAGAGCTTTTTTTAGAATAGATTTTGGTAGTTTATTGTGTTTTTGTTATAATTTTTTTAACAAAGAAATTTTTAAGGAAAGTTTCAAATGAAAAATCGGTTTGAATAGTTTATCTTAAAATGTCATTCTATGTTTTTCACCATTTGGTTATAATTATTTTTGGATACTAAATTTTTTAAAAATCTCTAAAACAAAAAGCTATTTCAAATAGCTTTTCATAAAAATCATTTTTGAAAGATGTCATTTTGAAAAAATATGTAATTTTTACTATGTAAAATCTCGAACAATGAATATTTAAGTTAGTGAATGTCAAAATCTTTTTTTTAACTTATATCAAATGAGTTTAAAATAACTTTTACTATTTTTGAGTAAATTTAAAAAAATAATCCATTTTTAAAAATACAAAGGAAAATTCATTTTTTTTTAAATCTAAAATAGACGGGCCTATACGAAAAGTATGACATTGTTAGTACAAAAGGAGAAATAATAGTTGTGCATATAAAGAAATTGATACCAAATATGGTATCATTTAGTTTTTGTGTATTTTGAAAATGTGTCATAATTATACAAAATAAAAAGTTAATAAAGGATGAAGATAAATATATACAATGTCACTCTATATTTTGATGTATATTTTTTAATAAAAATTAACTAAGAATCATTATTAATAATCATGACAATAATGATCATTTTACAACCGTCCAATACAAAATTTAAACTTTGTCCTTTAAACATGTCTAGTCAAAATTTTACCATAAGTCCTCATGAGGTTAACTCAGTTGGTAGGGACAATGCATAATATATATCACAGTTACTCCCTTCAATTTTATTAATCAATAAGTTTATACATAACCTCATCCATGTTACTACTATAACACGTCGATAATAAACAATATTGCAGTACCTTACAGTAAGGAATTCAAAAAATGTTTCATGGTGATTTTGCTAGGTATATCACATTCTACGAAGCTTAGAAGCATAACACACACACACATATATGTTTACCATTAAAAATAATAAAATTAAACAAGAACCTCCTGCATTGTTTTGACATATTTTTGGTCTATCAGTTTGTAATTTTAGTAACAACTATAATAATAAGGGAAGTAATAATTTTTTTTGGAGTCTAAAAAGCTATTATAAATATTTGAATTTTTCTGTCTGTTTTTGGATTGTGATGGAAAGGAAAGTCCTTCGAGTCTTTGGTTGTACATGATGTGGGATAATTCTTGGTCTATTTTTTAGTGTTTTGCATGGAGTTGATATGGAAATGGATTCCCAGAAATAACAGCACCAATCTAGTCCATCTGATTTAAATCCACAGCTGAGATGGATGGAAACTAAATGCATAAAACTATGGACTTTAAATGCATGGAATCCGGTCCAGTTGATACTACTACTGTTGGAAGCACAACTTAAAGCAAATGTGGGACTCGATTAACATGTCATTTGATGATATTTGAAATGCAAAATGTATCATTTGATGGTGTAATGGAGCTTCATTTTGTAGAATGCTATAACCTTTAAGGATTCACATGTTAAGGAGACAGAAAATTTTACCTTTTTGTTGTCTTTTTCTTTTTCTGTTTTAAGACATTCATTACTTTAAAGAAGTTACATGGAAGATGGTTACTAAATGGGAAGGAAGTTTCCAACTTGGTAAAAGTGTAAAAACCAAATAAAAGCATGTGACATAAAATTAGGGACAAAATATTAAGCTTATTTTATGAGTTTAGTAAATAGCTTTTTATAAGTTATGTTAGTACAGTTAGATAGGTAATTAATCATATAACGTAAACACGTACAATAATAATTGTGTGTTCCATGGTTAATTAACCATTTGGTTCAAGTGGTAATATTTTCAAGGAATGGTTGGTTGCCAATAACATGCAAATACTAACTTGTCTTTAATTAGATGTTTGAATGACATAGCTTGCATTTATTTTTATTTCATGTTATTTAACACACTGATTAATTAACAAAGTGAACAATTACATTAAGCAGAAGAATAAAAGCAGTTGAAAACTAGATATTGTTAAAAGTCTTGTAGTACACTGATATTTATTGTATGATTGGTCCACACTGCTATAGGAAGTGGCCAGGAAGTTTCTCCTTGTTAAAAAGTTACTCATCAAAGACTTCACATCAGTCATCACAGACCACAAAAACTTACTCATTCATATTCTGCATTCTCAAACTCTTTTTTCATCCAATTTCATGGCTATGCAGTCACTTTCCTCATCCTCTTCATTTTCCTATGGATTCACTTACCAAGTGTTCCTCAGTTTTAGGGGCACTGACACTCGGTACGGTTTTACGGGCAATCTCTACAAGGCTCTTATTGACAAGGGAATCCATACCTTCATTGATGACAATGATCTTCAAAGAGGAGATGAAATCACACCATCACTCATCAAGGCCATTGAAGAATCTAGGATTTTTATTCCTGTGTTTTCTATCAACTATGCCTCTTCAAAATTTTGCTTGGACAAACTTGTTCACATTATTCATTGTTACAAGACAAAGGGTCGCCTCGTCTTGCCTGTTTTCTTTGGTGCGGATCCTACTAATGTGCGCCATCATACAGGTAGCTATGGTGAAGCATTGGCTGAGCATGAAAAAAGGTTTCAAAATGATAAGGATAACATGGAGAGGTTGGAGCGATGGAAAGTGGCTCTGAGCCAGGCTGCTAACTTCTCCGGCTACCATGATAGTCCTCCTCGGTACCCAACTTTACTTAAATCCTATTTTTCCCTTTTATATTTTATTTCTTCAACTTCAATTTCACAATAATCTCATCTTAAAGGTTAAATGCGAAATACCTTTTTTTATAAGTTTTTAAACAAGTATTAGTTATTTATATGTCAAAATAGTTAGAAATGTATAATGTATTATGAGTACATGGATGTGATTGTGATGTTGTTACATAGTAACTTATCTTATTGGACATGAATAGATATGAATACAAGTTGATTGGAGAGATAGTCAAATACATCTCCAACAAGATCACTCGTCAGCCCTTACATGTTGCCAATTACCCTGTTGGTTTGCAGTCTCGAGTACAAGAAGTGAAATCGCTTCTTGATGAGGGACCTGTTGATAGGGTCCATATGGTTGGAATTTATGGCATTGGAGGCTTGGGTAAATCAACACTTGCAAGAGCAATCTATAATTTTGTTGCTGAT
>Ga0228711_1009020_pt1 | contig 13714 bp, 9 predicted proteins | sample MedpolnodulmetaG_2_FD_177996 | JGI IMG/M metagenome (GOLD analysis project Ga0228711, IMG submission 177996) | Root nodule microbial communities from Medicago polymorpha collected in Santa Monica, California, United States - brown nodules | ecosystem: Host-associated > Plants > Roots > Nodule...
TCATTACTTGTGATGATTAAGTGTGTGTGAACCACTAACCAAACTCCATATTTTAACATGGTGACAAAAAGTGCGGAATTCCGCGTCTGTTACATTATGCCACAAAAAGCTTTGTTTTTTAGTCAAAAAAAAAAAAAAAAAAAAGAAAGATTGTCCCCTTTCTCTAAAAATTGGTGTAAAAGAAATATTAAATTATAGAAAATTGAGAAAAAGATACAAATGCTCTTAGGATATTTATTAAAGATTTTAAAATAAAAATAATTGATAAATTTTATGTAAAAAAAAATAATTTTTCAAGTTTCAATATTTTGAATACATCAATCTCAAAGATAAAATTTTTTCTTTTAACTTCATAATAAGTGCCTTAAGGGAATTTGTTATCATTTCTTCTTGTTTTTCATCCACAATATATAAGAGAAAAATTACATATGGCCTCATCTCATGATTCAATTTTCTTATCTTAACACTTTCATCCATTCTTTTAGAATTAGATTTTGATAATATGAAGATTGTTAGGAAAATAAGTAAAACTTATTAATAGTTATTCCAGTCAAAATTCTAATATAAATTTATCCGGTATTTATCAATGATTGAGAGTTAAATAACAACTTGAGTATGATAATTTGATGGACTCAATTTTTTTCTATATCAATGCATATTTTTCCATTAAATCCTAACAATATATCTAAATCTTATCTTTATACATCATGTTCAGTAAGAAAAACTTATATATTATAGTAAATCATGTGGATTAAGTTTTTTTTTTTTGGCACATGTGGATTAAAGTTTTTAATTGATTTTAAATTTAAAATAATTTGTTGGTTCTTTCACAACCCACATAACCTTATATACTATTTTACCGGACACATATATCCTACTTTATAATTATATTTTTAAATTCACGGTCAATGTGTTACACTACCTGAATTTTGTCCAACAAATACTCAAGTAAATTCTTTAAAAAAAACAGTACTATCACGCTTCATTAATTATGACTTTTAAAGCAACTTTCATATTTTTGTGTTATTCTTCGACAAACATCAATCATGGTGTCAAATTGATGATGATTCTATTTCTACCATCAGAATTTTTAATCTACTAAAAAAATTTCCAATAAATAGGAATCTTATTATTTAGTGATATAACCCTTGATTTATTGGAGGTGAAATCTGTCCTTTTCTCACATTAATAACTGCACAGTTCAACTCGTAAGGATACAATGTCTTGTTTATGGGATGTGGCATGGAGAATTTCACCCAATATAAAGCACCAACATGTTAAATGTATTGGTGGTTTGGTGTACTTTCAATGTTGATGCTCATCTAGCACCACCAGAATAAAACGTGTAGCTTCGTTTTGAAGATAACTTGTTTAACGATAAAATGATCTGTTATTGAAATGTTAACGAATGTCATCGGACATTTTTTAAGGGTTTTAGATAATAATTTTTCATGAAAACTTGTATATTCAATGTATTGATAATTGAAATATTTAAACTTTTTTAAAAATAGTTTTCTAACTTCGGATGTTCAAAAAGAGTGCTTTAGAGACATTCGTTAACATGACCTTTAATAAAAATTGAGTAATATTTGTGATATGTGCTCTAATTCAAAATTCAACAACTTAATTATAAATTCTCAATAAATTGACGGTTCTCTATAACCTTACATAAAAGTGTGCGTATCCACCCCGATCATCTCACTTATTTCCGTTAAAAAATGTGAATTTTACCAACTAGAACAAAAAAAGTGTGCGTTTCCTAATTAATTAATCAAAGTTTTTCAATAAAAAAATCAAATAAATCATGTTGGGAAATTTAGAGGAGCACTAGAAGCAACATGTTAATGCTCTATACACCCTCCGATCATATATATAAGAAAAAAAATCATATTTTACATTCAATAAATGATGAATGTTATTTACAATAAAGATCACATACATCATTTATTGAATGAATCAAAAACATGAATTTTTGTTTATATTTGTGACCCGAGGGTTCACACATGAGTCTTTTTTTTATGCATTCAACATTTTAATTAATCATTCATATGCAATGTGATACTGGCCACTAAAACCTTGTACTTAGAAATCACCGATTACGGTCTTCATTATTACGTGGTCAGACATGGAGTAGTCATAGTGTCCCAAATATACAGACCTAGATTATGATGAAGCCCTGCAACAATAGTAGGCAAGTTTTGTTGTTTCTTCCAAAAACAAAGGAATGTATGTATATATGGGTCCTCTAATTAATGTAATAGTAATAGTATAGGAGTATGTGTTTTTGTGCATGTAATAGTATTATCTGAACATAATACAACGTGGGTGCAGGATGGTATGACATGGCTTATGAACCCTCCAGAACAAGACTTGCCTTTAATTCTAGCAGATCGTGGTTTTGATGTTTGGATTGCTAACACCAGAGGAACTAGACATAGTCGCCGACATGTCTCATTGGACCCCTCTAACCCAGTATGTTTTTATGGTTTTTTAATTGAATGAATCTAAAAGGTCAAATTTGCTTATAATTAAGAACAGAGGGAGTAATATATTTTATGTTTTGTTTGTTTGTGCTTATTTTGAAGGAAATTGGAGCTAAATATTTAAATGGTCTCCAACAAAAAAACATGAGGTTATGAAAAAATGAAAATATTAATTTGACCTAAAATACAAGTCAAACTAATTTTTTTTTAAAATATCTCTAGTTGGTAATACAGATTTTGAAATTTAATTGAAATTCATTATATTTTAATCCAACTACTTATTTAAATTTGCTTCTGATTGAAATTAACATAAGAAATGACAAAGTTTGTCAATACTTGAAATTGTTAATGATCCAAATGATATTTATTATTGAGAGACCAGTTTAAGTATTTGAGAATAATTTTATTGTTTTTTGTAGGAAGACCAATTTTATTGTTAGCTTGTTACAAATTAAAACTGTTAGAAATAAAGTAGACTGGAAAATGTTTTTTTAAGTACTAAATTTATTTGATTATTTGATGCCAAAAAAACCCTATAATGCAATAAATCCTTAATGAGATTAGTGTATCTTCTAGCTTTACATGAGAGTGTACCTTCTCTAATACATAAATTTTCTCTGTCAAAAAAGAAAAAGAAAACCATTTATTAATTGACACTTTATGTGTAAATATGACAGGCCTTTTGGAATTGGTCTTGGGACGAACTTGTTACTTATGATCTACCTGCTGTTTTTGATTATGTGTTCAGCCAAACAGGGCAGAAGATTAATTACGTTGGTCATTCTCTGGTACTCCATTACTTACTTTTTTACATAAAAGTTACTTTGACATTACAAATGTACTAACTATGATATTTGAACCCTTTTTTTACTATTCTATTTGTCTAAAACTTGAAGGCTGTGTTTGGCAGGGTACTTTGATAGCTTTAGCTTCCTTCTCTGAAGGAAAATTGATTAACCAGCTGAAATCAGCAGCTTTATTGAGCCCTATTGCTTATCTAAGCCACATGAACACTGCACTTGGTGTTATTGCAGCCAAATCCTTTATTGGTGAGGTACATAAAAATACTACTTTATTACTCTTTAATTTAATTTATTCATCTATACTACCAAGTGAAAGACGAACATTATTTCTCTCGAACACTAATAGGTGTCGGACACTCAAACGTGCCTTCAATAAGCTATAATTTTATACACAAAAAAAGGTCTTAGCTAATTTATATATATATTTTTCTTTGCCAAACAGATCACTACACTATTTGGTCTAGCAGAATTTAATCCTAAAGGGTAAGGTCCAATGTGACATAAAAAATTGTCCCTTAAATTTAAAATTCCCCAATTAATATTTTATATATTATTAAATGTTTTTTTTTTGCTTGAATAGTATACCTGTTGATGCCTTTCTGAAGTCTCTCTGTGCTGATCCTAGAATTGATTGCTACGACTTGATGACTGCATTAACTGGTCTAACTCTTTGCCCAAATATTTATTTTGACCAATAAATATTTATACTATATTAATTTTCTGACTTTATACGTAAATGCAACCAATTCAGGTAAAAATTGTTGTCTCAATTCTTCAACTGTTGAACGATTCTTGATGAATGAACCTCAATCAACATCAACAAAGAACATGGTGCACTTGGCCCAAAGTAAGATTTTCACCTCTACTTATTTAACTCATGATTATTGTGTTATTTTGGTTTCTTAATCTTTATTTGCACAAATTTGTCAAAAAAAAGTTTAATTATCACAAATTGAGTTTTTTTAAATACAAATCAATTTATATGCACCATCATGCAAAAACTGATAAAAATAAAACATTATTAATTGTTTAAGGATTATATAATTGATCCATAGTGTAAAAAGATTTTACATTTGTATGTAATAACTCTTCATACTTACTTCGTATATAGATTAAATCTTTTAAATATTCCAATTATAATTGGATATCTTTATTTGTTGGTGTATTTTCTTTCAATCGGTTGAAACGGACCATTATGTCCTAACTCCCTATTTTCAATTCAAGCAACTAGAGTATAAGATCAAAAGTTCATAGTAATAGTTAAGACTCAGATTCTATTATTGGTATTACTAACTAAGGAAGCTTGTATTGTGATTTTTTTTTAACTATGCAGTTGTTAGACGAGGGGTTCTAGCAAAATTCAATTATGTAAGACCAGATTATAACATAATGCACTATGGAGAAATATTCCCACCAATATATAACCTATCCAACATTCCACATGATCTACCTCTCTTCATTAGCTATGGAGGTAAAGATGCACTTTCTGATGTTCGTGACGTTGAAAATTTACTTGATAGGCTTAAGTTCCATGATGTTGATAAGAGAAGTATTCAATTTGTGAAAGATTATGCTCATGCTGACTACATTATGGGGTTCAATGCAAAGGACATAGTGTATAATTCTGTTCTTTCATTTTTCAATCAACTCAATACTTGAGATCTTACCAAGAGTATCAAGTTCTATCAAACAAATTTAATGTTATGTACTAGGTTGTCACTGGAGTAATATTTATGTAGTAAAGATTAACTTATGCAATAGCAATTACACAAAATGAAGTAGCTTAGTTTATTTATGAGTAAATTACACTCACCTCTTCTCAAAGATGCTTGAAATATACTCTTCTCCCTTCTTATGTTAAAATATACACTCTCCTTCCTTTTTATTCAAAACATATCAGAAAACTTTTCACTACCCTCCCCTAACAGAAGCTTCAATTGCATTCATCTCCCCTTTTATGTTAAAATCTACACTTTACTCCCTCAATATTTTTTTTTATTTCTAATAATCTTGAAAAAAATAATAATCAAACACACTTCGGAAAAAAAAATAGTATTGCTGGTTTATTTTAATATAATCAAAATTTGAATACATATTTTACGCTATCTTTTATTCACAATTTCATTAACATGTAGTTTTAAACCCTATTATAAAATATGAAACAACCCAAAATAAAATTAAAATATGTGAAAAATTACTAAAGACAATAAAACATGGTTATTTAAAAGTTAATTTTATACTCTAAATTATAGACTCAATAGCAAAGTATTTAAATTTAATTATCATTGACATTTAAATTATAAAGAAATGAATTTATTTTTCTTAAATGGTGGTTCGAAATTAGTATATATCATAAAAATATTTATGTTAAAATAGATTTAAGTGTAGTGCATATTTAATTATTAAGGGATGGGGTTGTAATTCAACCATCTTATAGGGGGGTATAAATTTTACTTTTTAAGGGAGAGGAGTGTATATTCAAGCTTCTCTTAAGAGACGAGAGTGTAATTTACTCTTTATTTATTTCATGTTTTTTTAGGTGTTGATACTTATGTTTAGGTGTTGTTATTTCGTGTTTTTAATGTTAACTAGTGTAATTCCCTAAGACGTTGCGGGGGTTATATATATATATATATTTTGTTGTGCGAAGTAATTTCCAAAAAATGTATATATTTCAAAAATAATTACTATTGATTTTTTTTAAGAAGAATAACTACTACGAAAAAAGACCTGTAAAAATGTTAGTATATTGTTGGAATCATTGAAAAAGGAAGGCTTTAGTTTCTTCTTAAAGTCACCCTTCGTGGTCCTTGCAAATATTTTTCTTCTTTTGAAGTTAATGAATGTTGACGTTTAAGAACGGGGTCGACTTACGAGGTTTGATTTCTTTGACCTGTCCATTATAGCCTAAATGTTTAAGAACGATGTCGAATTAGGAAGTTTGATTTCTTTGACCTATCCATTATAGCCTAACCTTTAAGAACGGGATCGACTTAGAAGGTTTGATTTATTTCGTCACTCCATTATAACCTAACAGTTTAGAAACAGGGTCGAGTTAAGAGGGAGTCTTTATTTCCTCCATATGAACTCGGGCAGATGGCTCCAACTAGGAGTTTCATTGTCTTGCGAATAAGAAATTTTTATTTGTACCCGTAAGATGTTATGTACAATACATTAAAAATAGATAAGATGTTGTTTTCCCTTTTCACAAGTTACAACTTTTTTTAAACTTAGTCTCGTCTTTGGGACTTGTCATTGATTTCTGGATGAATATTAGGAGAATAGGTTTCTAGGATAATGGTTGAGGTTTAAATCGGCTCGCCGCTCCTCTTTACGGATTCTGTCTTTAAAATGAATGAAAACTCAATTTAAAACTTTATTTTAATCAATTTACTTGTTCATTATGTTTATAATCATGCTTATTTGACCATGACACTAATCAACTGAATTATAATAAGTTTTATCTTACTTACCTAGTTAATTATGGTTTTGTTCAACAAATATTTCTTCTAATTGGATTAAAATGCAACTTCAAACTTTATTTTAATCAAGTTAGTTGTTGATTTGCTCAAAAAAAAAAAAGTTAGTTGTTGATTAAGTCTATAATCACCATACTTTGAGTATTACACCGATCAAATAAACTATAGTATTAGAAGTTAACTATGATTGGATAAACCTTTGGTCAATAAAGGTTTATAATTTATTATTTTAAAAAAAAGTTTATCATTTTTTCTAATTAAATAACAACTCAATTTAAAACATTATTTTAATCAAATTATTGTTCAATTATGATCATCAAATTATTTTGTAATCAATTGAACCATAGTAACAACATTTTGAGAACTATTCAAACTAATTAAAGTTAGACAATCATATATCATTTCTTCTAATCGGATGAAAAAAAGTAAGTTTAAAATTTATTTTAAAAAATTTACTTAGAATGTTGTTTATAGCAGCCACACCCATTATTACTCTGCTTACATCCATAAATGACAAAAACACCCTTAACTAAAATTTAATTCCCAATTCACCCAAAATCTTTGAAATTGTTCTCTCCTCTCCCAACTGAAAACCCTTCCTTCATTCCAAAACAGTTCTTCTCGAAGCATTTCAATTCATGCCATTGTTGTGTGTTTCAATTTCTACATCAAGCGTGAACTAATCTCACGTAGAATACGTGAACATCAGTTTTAATTTTTTAAGTTAATTTGGGTGTGGTTAGAATTACACGGGGGTGTGACTAGAAAAATTCTCTTCTTCTCTCGCCTCTTGTCAGGTAAGTTAATCAATTTGTTTTCCTTGATATTTTAGCCACACCAATATGTAATGTCTAACAATTGGACAGATGTTGAAACGGATGAGCAATAACAGTGGGTGGTCATTCATTGTGAGGCAGAGGCACTACTCTAGAGTTCGTCCCCCGAGGCCCGTTTCAGTTGATAAAGTAATCAGAGTTTCTAACAACATTGCTCGCTTGGATGTGCCCAAAGATGCTCCCAAACCTAGACAACTACTATCGTTGCCTCCTTTTCCTTCTCACCCTCATCGTGTTACTGCTGTCAACTGGATTAAGTATTACTTTAAGGGCGCATCCGGTTCTGTCATTGAGTCACATTTCAGGGAGGGTCTAGTAAGTATCTACTGTTTCTGAGTCAAAACTCGTTAACCACTAGTGTAAGTTCATTACCTGATGATTTCCTATTCTAGGTGCAAATGGAAGACCTGATTGCTGATGACTCTTTGATTCAGAATAAAGAGCTGATGAAACCTATGCGGAAGGTATTTCATGTTTACATCTATCGCCATTTCGTCTCTGTATGTGTTTTAGGTTTAATAATACTATAACTATGCAGCTTAACTACAGATTAGACCCAATGACGTCATGAAACCTGGGTCCAGAGTTCATGTCCCAGTATCAATTGCTGAAACTAGGATTTCCAGAAGATATGATGCTATACCAAGTGGAACCCTATATCCAAACGCCGATGAAATTAAGTATCTACAGAGGCTTGTCATGTACAAGGTATGTCTTTCATCTTACACCGCATTTTTAATAAGCTTTTGTTACTCTTCTTATTATTCAGTTCATTTCAATATCTTGTATTCATTGCCTATTCAGGACTTTGCGATTATTATTCTGAATAAACCTCCGAAATTGCCGGTTAAGGTCTGAATGTCTTTTTCACATTTCTAGAAATTCACTTAGTTTGAGTTTGCTCTGGGATTTTGATTTCCTGCTGATGATCTTGTTAGGGGAATCTTCCAGTTCATAATAGCATGGATGCATTGGCAGCTGCAGCACTGTCCTATGATTATGACGAGGGTCCTAAACTGGTAAACTAATCTTTTATACATCATTGACATTGCTATTATATGCAAAAAATTTGGTTTACATTTGCAGCTAAATGAATCATCATGCGCCATATGAATATTTGCTCGTATAGCTATGCTGACACTTCCATTTTAACTAAATGATAAAAGATTAAAATCTGCTGAATTTTGTGAATGTCTAGGAGAGAGAGATATTACTCGGCTCTCCAATTTGTTTAATATAACTTGGCTCTCCAATTTGTTTAATAAAACGACCAGGTCTGAGAAAATGCTAGATGAGTGGAGTAGAAAAACATTCATTATTTATAAGAATAAGAACTTGGGATATACAAGAAATGTGATGACTACATATGGCATCAACTCACGAGTCATACTTCGGTAAAAGAGTAATTGTCCGGAGATCAATGTAGCCAAACATAAAGGCACCATTTGATTTGTGAAGGTTACCCTACTTACTAGGAAAAGTCTTTGGTTCTTATGGTAAATTACCCTTGTGCATAAATTGATCTCCATAAAAAAATTCTTGAAATTTATAAAAATTAAGATATTGGAAGAGTAATTTGATTATTAGTTGTATTGTTTGTGGGCTTGGGCATGCACCTTGTTTGGATAGAGGTATCTGTGTTTTATTTCATTTTTCACTAATAATTACAAAATAGGACAATTGGTTTTATTTGGTTTCCTTTGTTCAATCTGCCTCTCAATTCTATTTTGGACTCTGAAAGTGCTATAGAAATGGTTGGTGCTTACTGCTTATTTACAAGACTAAACATGATAGGGGCATAGGGCCATTAAACGGGTCTGTAGTAGGAGATGAGTTTGGTCATTAACTATCAGATAGGGGCATGGTTGCCATCTCAGTCTTTAACTATCAGATACAAAAGTTCTTGGTCATTAAGATCAGTCTGGGTCCTATCAAATCAATTCTTATGTTGGTTTTTTCAGGTTCACCGTCTTGACAGAGAGACCAGTGGCATCCTTTTAATGGGGAGAACAAAAGATAGTGTATCTCACCTTCAATGGTTATTCAGTAACACAAACAATGCAAAATCTTCTTGTAAGGTGCCTTTTCTACACGAAGTATTTAACTGCTGTTTTCATACACATCATTTAGCTTGTGAATGCAGTATCCAGTCTTTCAACAACAATTTTATTTTTCCATTTGAACTTTAACTCTCCCTGGTCTATTTTAGGCTTGGAATGATGCATGTGAAGCTACATATCAAAGATATTGGGCATTGGTCATAGGGACTCCCAAGGAGAAGGAAGGCATAATCCATGCTCCTCTTTCTAAGGTTTGTGCACTTTCTCTTGTTTTTTTTTTTGTTTTTTTTTTTTTTTTGTGTTTACATCCAATGATAGTTTGTAACATGCTTGATATCATCGCTATCTTCCAATGTGTTATTGATTGTGTTTATATATGCGATCTTATTTCAGGTGCTTATGAATGATGGGAAGACAGAGAGGGTAATGCTAGCTCACCATTCGAGTATAGAGCCTCACCAAGAGGCTGTAACTGAGTATCGGGTACTTGGTCCAAAGATAAATGGATGCTCATGGATTGAGCTGCGTCCACTAACTTACCGGAAGCATCAGGTATTTTGGATGCTGCTATAAATTCTCTATTCAATTGAACTGTACTGGTAATAAAAAAATGGAATTGGGCATAGGCATACTTTTCATACCTGTTTGAATATAGTTAGGACTTAAACATATCATAGGTTATCATTAGAATATGCTGTGGAATCACTAAAAGGGGTGCCTCACCGAGTCAACCTTCTGCATCGACAGAGCCTGGACTTGGGTTCTATTCTAGGAAACCTGTTGTTAGGTAATATGTAATGTAATCCTCATTCCACTATAAATTCTCACCGAGGTTGGTGTCTTTCCTAGCCTTGCTTTGAGGCAAGACTTACCCTAATCTAAATTTCAATCTGCCAAAAAACTCTGTTGATGTAACGTATACCATCCTATCAATTATGCTTTTTGTTTTTACCTTCATCCGCCATTTTTCCGTTCTTGGCATTTATGTTCCTTCCTAGCTATAAGGGGGCGTTTATGTGAACTTAAATTTAAGTGCTTATCCTATACAAACTTATCTGTATGTGGATTCTATAGTTGAAGGGGTAGAGGTAAGCTCTGCATACATTATGTAAAAGTCATTTATATAAGTTATTTTGGGGAGTTTAATGAATAAGTTGAAAAAAATTCTATGACACATCATAAGCTATTGTTATTAAAAAAAAAAATCTAACACTTACACAAATGCTTATGTTATAAGCCTAAATGAGCTCTTACAAATGCTCCCTAATCCTATAACTCTTGACAGTGTCTAAAAGATGTCTCCTTTATCCCTTTCTTGCTTTGTATATCAGTGTCATGTGTCTGCTGCTTCATCCTCACCAGATGGAGTTTCATTAACTACAGGGGCGTTGCCCAACAACTAGAAAAACTGGTACATGTTGGTTTTGAGCTAGTTATATGGCTAGCAATAATCTCACATGCCAGCAGCAGCAGCTCAAGCTACTTTAGTTTTTCTTTTCTAAAGCTATGCTACTTGTTTTAGGCTTTTAAGGAAAAATATTCGGTCCAACTTCTCCTTGAAAGTAGAAGAGAAGCCCAAAAAATAGTTGGCTAAACACTAATAGTCTCTTCTAATTTTAGCTTCTTGCAAAGTTAAAATAAACTTCTGCATCTAAACATTTTTAGAATTTCTTTTCTCTCATTTACTTCTCCATAGCCATTTATAAACTTATAAGAGCTTTTTTGGAAGTTCAAATCAAGTACTATATATCTGAATTGAGAAGCTTTCATAAGCCTTCAGTTATCAAAATTGCCCTTTTTCACGAGGCCATGACTGTTGGGTCTTCTATTTAAAGTTTTATGTAAAATTTTCATATCTACTTGTACTATACATCTTTTAGTATTATTAAGATGCCCTGGTTAATTGAAATTCTATTCCCTTTCTAATTTACTAAAGGGGAAAATTCCAAAGTTGTTTATTATTGGGAAGAAAGTATTGGCTTGATTCAGGCTTGTCTTGTCCTTGGTAAAAAAATAAAAATAAAATCGCCACTCTCATGTGGCTCTTGAGATTAGCAGTGAGTTTGGCAGAATAACAATGTGCCATCGTGATTTTGACATAAGCTACACCCAGGAGCTTCAACAAAATCACACAGACCATTTTTTTGTAGTAGCTTTTCACACCGTAAAAATTGTTAAGTGACAGTTATACTATATTTGTAGTAGAGAAGTAGGAACAGTACTATAGGCACTATAACTAAGTTTTCTCCTTAATATATATAGTGATTTTGCTGAGTTAAAGCAACCTGTTCCTAACTTAATTTGATTTCTGCTCCTTTTTTACCAGCTACGTGTCCATTGCGCTGAAGCACTTGGAACACCGATAGTCGGTGACTATAAATATGGCTGGTTGGTGCACAGCCGATGGAAACAAATGGCGCGAGCCGATATTGAGCCAACAACTGGAAAACCATACAAGTTGCGGAGACCAGAAGGCCTAGATGTTCAGAAGGGAAGTGTTTTATCTAAGGTGCCTCTGTTGCATCTTCACTGCAGAGAACTGGCACTCCCCAACATTGCTAAGTTTCTTCATGTTTTAGGAAAGAGTTCAGAAGAACTTCACCCTTCACTTAGCCTGCAGCCTGATATTCTTCGCTTTGTCGCAACAATGCCTAATCATATGAGAATTAGTTGGAATCTTATGTCGTCATATTTAGTTTGAGTAAAAACTATTAACTTGTGGAGAAAGACATATATGTCAATTAATATTATTAAGATGATGGCAGTAATATAAATGGAAGGAAATCATTGCAATGTGATATGATGAAATAATCTGAACAAAATTAACAATAATCTGAGATTAGTAATTCAATGAAAGGTTTGTGGAGATGTAAAATCATAGGATGAAAAGAAGCACTTTTTTATTACTATTATTTTTTTATGAATAGAAGAAGAATAGCTGAGAGTGTTTTGTGTTCTAATTAGAAGATAACAAATCAACCAAAAGTTATGTCTCCTTTTATATATTGAAGATATAGATATAAATTCTTTCTTATTTGCTCATTCGTGGGACTAATTTGTTTGTAGGACTTATTTTCAAAATTGTTTGACCCATTTGAATTTAAATGGCATTTGAGCACAGAAAAAACATGGATTTAAAGGTTTTGACAAGTATAAATCGTCATTATAAAATTGTACCAAAAAAAATGATATGATCTGGAACTTTATCACTAGAATAATACATTATAATTTAAAATCAAACGCAATATAAAATAAAATTCATCTCTTCTTCCTTAGTCAATTTTTTTTAATCTCTTCTCCCTCGTCTCATCCCCATCTTTTGAACCAAATAAATTTTGGGTTAGATTTGCTTTTTTCTCTCTTTCTTTTGTGTTATCAAATCCTTAAAAAAAATATTGAGCGGCATATTCCTTTAAAGGTGTCCTTGTTCGTCTGGTGTCTCTTGCGGGACCGTGTTCCCACCAAAGATAATCTGTTTAAATGTCACATAATTTCTGTTGATTATTAGATGTGTGTTTCAGGTTGTGGCCAGTTGGAAACGGCTGGTCACCTCTTCTTGTATTGTTCCTTTTTTGGAGCCCTTTGGATTGATGTTTACCGCTAGTTAGGAATTGTTACATTTTGTCCCCTTGATTTGTCAAATCATTTACAATAGTTTGCTCATATTGTTGGTATTTCCAAATCTCACCGTGTTTGGCTTGTAATGATTTGGTGCGCTTGCATTTAGATTATTTGAAAGGACATAAATATCATAATTTTTTCAGATAAATCGGCCTCTACTCTTCAGCTTATTGATAGTGTTAAGCTTATCTTATTTTGGTGGTTAAAGACAAAGATTCCTAACTTGTGCTTTGATTACCATTGGTGGTGGTGTAGCCCTTTATTGTGTATGAACATAGGTTAACTCTGATGTTTCTTTTTCCTTTTACACTATTTATTTTGTTGTTGTTATACTTTTGTGACCGTTTGGTTTTCCTTTAGCACTCCTTGTGCTTAGGAAGTTTAATATAATTCAATTTTGTTTCTTCAAAAAAAAAAAAAAAAGGGGAAGTT
>Ga0228711_1009025_pt1 | contig 13708 bp, 9 predicted proteins | sample MedpolnodulmetaG_2_FD_177996 | JGI IMG/M metagenome (GOLD analysis project Ga0228711, IMG submission 177996) | Root nodule microbial communities from Medicago polymorpha collected in Santa Monica, California, United States - brown nodules | ecosystem: Host-associated > Plants > Roots > Nodule...
TAAAACGAAGGTTAGTCTTTGGAAGATTCTCTAATGACAGAAGTTAGTCTTTTGAAGATTAGATAAAATTTATTCTGATAATATACATGTATCACTTTGTCACTTTCATATGATTATCCGCTAGATGAGTATTAATGAAGAGGGTTAATTGTTTAAATTGACAGTGTAAAATACGCAACGTCTGAAAAAATGACCTTGTAGAATAAAAAATACATATTCTAACTCTGTAATTTGAGATTCTTTTTATTTTTGATCCTATAATATACGTGTGGTCAAAAAAAAATCTAGAGATTGAATTTTTTTCATGATTTTTTCAGGCACCTTTAGGATGTTAAAACATGGCTTTGCACAAGTTGTCATGGAATTCTCATGGAATGATAGTTAGTCTTTGAAATATTCTCATAAAATGATGGTTAGTATTTGAAAGATTCTCATCATACGTAAGCTAGTATATGAAAGATTTCTTAACTGTATGCTTACGTACTATGCATTACCTATTGTAGTGGGTAATAGTATTTTTTTTTTAAATAAAGTGGGTAATAGTTATTAAAATTATAATTTTTTTAACAAAACATGAGTTAAGTATGAGTTTTTACATTTTTTTTGCAGTTAAAAATTCATACGTAATTCACATTTTATTTAAAAATTGTAATTTTTTTTGAGAGATATTTACAGTATTCTATATAATTTCTTTAAAAAAATACAAATGCTACACATGAATTGACTTAAAAATAGAGGAAAAAAATAGTAATTGAAAATTTTATAAAACTAAAAATTGAAGAATGATTCTAGAGGAACTAAAATGAAAAGTTGATATATTTATAAAAATTAAAAACATATTTATCCCTATTCAAAAATACCATAATATTCTTTAAAAAAAAACCATATGTAATTACTAATGTTATTTTTATTTATAATTATTATCATTAAAACTAAATCAGAATTAATCAAAGGCGTACGAGCATGCTGGGACTTTTTTTATTTTTTCCAACATTGTCAAAAACACCCTTTGTTAAATGTAATTCCAAAATCAATTGGTATTTTTAAAATCAATATATATTTAAAAAAAAAAGAATCTTAATAGGTCAAGTAACCTATAAATCTCGGCCATTCAAAATCTTCCTAATATATTTAATGGTTGACATCCATTTTTTTATTTTTTTTTAAAAAAAAAAAGTTCAAGTCTCCTACGGTAGGAGACCTAAAGAGGTCTCCCACCGTAGCCTTTACCAATAGTTGGTAGTCGTTATTTTGCAAACCTACATTTACTACACGCTTTTTTTTTTGACGGGTTTTCCTTCACTCAAATGTTAATTAAAGAAAACAATCAGCAGAGGAATGCTATATACAGACGCTCAGTCACACGCAGCTTAACACACGCCCTTATACAATGCCGTGTCATCCACATTTTAACATAGTTTATTTGGCGACCAGTTCTCCACTTTGCTGTAACTTTTTTTTGCTTTTGGGTTTCATTCAACCAGTAACAAATTGAAGTGTCTTCCTCCATCCAGCATCCTTCCAAATTAACAATTGCTCAAGTTCACATATGAAGTCACCTAGTTCAATTTAACCAAACACCAGCACCACACCCCATAATCCACCGTGTTCATTCAAAAATGAAACGGTGGACACCCCATCAACGCTGAAAACGTCACCGGCGTTGTCATATGTGTGCCGTACCTCTCAGTATCATCTCAACTCTTTAGCCGTCGAGTACAACCAGATCTGGAGCCACGACATTGTCGCTTCACGGAACCATTGAAACAGTGACGGAAGAGAAAGACACTGGTGGCGAGAGGGTGTACCAGAAATCTAATTGCTATGTCTATACGCAAAGAAAACTGACGGAAAACACCAGTAATCGGTTAAACAAGTAAATGGTTGGAAAAAATTGCTTGTGTGACACTGTATACGGGCGTGTGTTGATCAGCGTGTGACTGTGCGTTTGCATTTAACATTCCTCATAATCAGTTTTTTGAAATTTTGGCAAAGAAAAGCAAGACATCCTACAGACTGCCGCATACAATCAATAATCTAATCTAATTAAAGTGTGGAAAAATTGAATGTCTTGCTCTGGACAAAGAATTAGTCACAAAGTATATCTAATCTAGTCTAAATAACCTAAGTTAAAACTTGAATAGAAGGGCGTTAACTTCCATTGTGCTTAATAATTTCGCAACTTACATAGCAGGTGTATGATTCAAAGAGAAAAAGTAATAATCAAATTAGTCTCTAAAAATTTGACTTTGGTTGAAAGGGAATTCAACGCAAGTGATTTATGTTTGAATAAATTTTTTTTAACTATTTATGCTTGTATACCTAGATCAAAATTGTTTGCGTGTATGTATAACAAAGTGATCAGAAGAAAGAGTTCAACAACCAGGATATTGAATCCAAAAAAAACTATTAAACTTCGTTAGCTGATCCCCTAAAAGGATAGCATAATTTAGTTCCTTTTCCCAGGTGTTCTGGATATAAAGTTTCAACAAAATTCTAGGCTAAGAATAACAATACAAAATTTGGTATTTGGAATTCTTCTAGTTTGAGAAATATTATTACAACTCAGAAGAGTGTTCGAAATAAATATTAGTTTTATTAAATCTTTGAGACACTGTTATAACACTTATCGCAATTTCATATACTAACAAACCTTATATTCAATACCCACCACAAAGATCAACACAATGAGAAGGGGTAACAACAATACCAATCCTAAGTTGGCTCCAACAAATCCTAATAACAAAGATGGATTAATATTTTGGCTCTAATCAATCCAAACTCAAGATGTTTGTTATGGTGGGTTCACCGCAATTACATGATTTCGAATAAAAACACATCACAAAAATATCATGCACAAAACATGATAGTTGCATGACATGCAAAACAGAACAAATACAAATAAGTCAAATACATTTTTTGGTCAGAGATTCAGATAAAGCTACATCGATTCAACGACAGATAAAAACATTCCCAAACCTCAAAAGATCAAATTCATAAGAATATGTTAAATTTAAGTGAGAATGAGCTAACTGTTAGACAAACACAAGCAATGCCTTTTTCTCTAATGTGATAGTTTAAAAGGTAAAGCAATCTTAACAACTGATGAAATATAGTATAATTGATATTGAGAAGAATATAAAAGATCAAAAGAATGGAGGCATTAGGTGTCAACATAAAATTCTCATCAACAATATAAATGTCTTACTTTTGACAACAATCCTCCTGAAATCCATGGAGTTCGAATTTTCAAACAATATCTTACTCAAAAACAACCTAAAAACCAATATTTTCCTAGTTCTAGTCTAAACAATCAACATTTAACATCCATATTCGGTCACGTGAAAACATACATTTCTAGTTCAAACAATAAAAATTGGAACATCTCAGTGCATGTCAGATTACACAATTTCAGCATCTGCTATATATCAGACAGGGATAACTGTAAAATTGTAAATCTCATCATCCACGGCACTGGGCAGTAAGAAAATTCAATAAACAGAAACAATGTCATGTCAACGTCACATCATATATTGATAAACAAATCACGGAAGAAAACAACTTACACACGCATTTGTCTGTGTCACACAGACCCTATTCAAATAACCTAGTTCAGTATAATGCAAACCAGAAACATAGAGAGAAAAACATGAAGAGATGGCAAAAAAGACAACTTGAGAACTCATTCATGTGTTTTAAGCTCTGGAGAGATTATTTAAAGCTCGTAAACTAAAAAAAACTGCATGTAAATTTTCAGCAACCCAGAACAATACATACATGAAAACAAGTTACAATTTCGGTTCGCTACAATTGGCATCTATAGTTCCAACGTGTGAACAAAAACTATTCACACTAACCACTATATCAACAGTTAATCATAATCATTCACGCAATAAAAAAGGCATCACTTAATCACTTTAATACGAGTGATGAAGATTTTCAGTACCTATGGCATTGAGCAGGCAATAAGATCATACCAAATCTTACTTAATCAGTATCAATATATGGATCAGCAAGCAATAGAAAAATACACATTCTTATCCAAAAAAAATGGTACATAAATGAAAAACAATCCTCATCAAACAATATAATCATTTTCATAATTGTTGGTTAATGAACCATTTAGAACTAATTGCATCTATTAGAACATTCATCACAAACAAAATTTCAACATAATAAAACTCTACTAGATATATCAAAAAGTTTGCTTAACATTAAAAACAAGAAAATTAAACAGAATTTCGATATATGAGTTTTCCAATAGCAATATAAAAAAAACAGAAATTTAAACTCAAGATTGAGAATTGAATAAACCCTAATCAACGGTCTGCATAATATCCTCAGGAGCAAACTTAGTACCCTTCTCCTTATCAGCAGCAGCACGACCCTTAGCCTTACGATCAAGAAGCGATTTACGATCCTTATCCAACCTCAGCTTAGTGATAACAACCTTAGAAGGATTAACACCAACATTAACAGTGGATCCATTCACCTTCTCCCTTGTGATGCGTTCAATGTGAATAACCCACTTGCGACGGTAAACCTGAGTAACCTTACCTTCACGACCTTTGAATGTTCCACGAACAACCTGAACTTCGTCGTCTTTGCGAACAGGCATTGAACGGACGTTGTACTTGGATCGGAGATCGGCGGAGAGTGGTGCGCTCATTAGGACACGGCGGACGCTTGATGACGCCGTGAAATGAGCCTTACGGCTCTTCCTACGGCTGCTGGAAACTCGTGGGTTGAACTTCATTTTCTCAGATTCAGCTGCTGCTAGTGCTGGCTAGGGTTTCTGTCTTCATTTTTGCCTTCTATTTATTCTGTTCGGGTTTGGGTAATTAGGGTTTTGCTTTTCTTTGTGGGCTTATTGGGCTGGGTTTTCTCGTTGCACTCCTACAATTCTGTTATGTTTTCAAAAAATATTGTTATTCTATATTATTTCCAAACTTATGGTGAAAATTAATTTTTACAATACGTAGTTTTGAAAAGAAAATAATATTTTAAACATGACTTTTTACGGTAGTAACTAGCAACCATAAGATTGACTTTAGAGGTGAAGATAAATATGAACATCAAGTACTACAGAGTCAGCAAGCTTGTAACCCCGATCAAGATCGAGTGGTTTAGAGTTTAGTTTTTCTTCTTTCTATAACTTAAATCTTGAGCCTCTAACTCCTTAACCCTTAGTTCAAATCGTTGAGGTATCAACCCCCCCTCCCCCATAAAGCACATGACTACGCAGTAAATTATACATTCTTTTTTAGATATATAATTATTTTTATTTTTTTGAGAGGAGATATATAATTTAAATTAATTAATCTAATGATATTGAAATTTTTCATTTGTGATTAAAGTCTCAATACAGGGTCATTTGTGATTTAAGTTCAGTTGATAAGGACAATGCATAATATATATGCAAGGTCCGGGGTTCAAACCACGACCACCACAAAAAAAAAGTCTCAATACAGGGGATTGAACAAAAAAAATAGAGAATCTCACTACAAGGTGGACAAATAAAAAAAAGTGAGACTAGTAACTAACCTTACTAGATAAAAAAAATAAAAAACTTTTTATAACATGTGACAATTCTTCCTAGCATACCTGTGCGCTCATTTCTTTTATGTGTTGCTCAATTTAAGCAAGTGTGGTCTAAGAAGCAAAAATTAATGCTCCTAATACCAGCCATTTTTCAACTACAATTGCATCACCTAGTCGTGGATAGCGTGACCTGGAGACCACAAATATGTTGCTTGCAAGTTGCATTTGCATGTATAGGTAACAGTGCACCATAAGCAAAGAACTCTAATATCTCAAAATTCAAATTATGTTTCCTTTTACTCAACACATAATAATTGACAACAGTGTTTCACATGACTTCATTATATCATTATCATGTCTTTGCTGATTGCTACCTTGTATATACCAGAATATGCCATCTTAATGTTAGTTAAGGTCAACTAAACTTTGAAGTTAACTTAAACACATAGGTATTTTAATCTTGTACTCAATATTCAACAATGCCCCTTAACGTGTTCTTTCAACCTAATTTTGTTATAAATGTCTCTATAAAATGTTACGTACCCTTCACAAGGAAAACAAAATTAAAACAAGTGATTGAAAAATATTAGATATGGCGAGATTGAAAGGTTTGATGTTGTCGCTTCCATTTGGATTTGTGTTGTTCTTATGTTCTACTTTCATCATAGTACCTGGTGTCATTGGATGGAGCAAAGAGGGTCATGAGATGACATGTCTAATTGCACAGGTAAAGTTCAAACCCTAGCGCTAAGCTAACAAACATAGTGTCTCTGGTTATGTGATAACAAAAAATGATATTTAGCGTGTTTGGTTTCCCGTTGACAACACACAAAAGCACGTTTACTGTTAGTGATTTTCAGAAGCTCCAAATACTAGCTTCTCGTGATTTCCATCAAACTCCGTTTTACAAACGCACTACTAAACAGACGCTTGACATATTATTTTTGTACAGACATAGATTTGATTTTGGGAATGGAATCAATTCTAAAATCGAAAGCCAAACATAACTATTTATGGTTAAATCACGTTTCAATAACCTAAAGACGATTCTAAGAAATACAAATGTGAACCAAATCATAATGTATCAAATGATTATCATGCTGGTTATGAATAAGTATAGGGGCTAATTCAAATCACTGTTACTCTTGAAGGGTAATTATTATTTTTGAACAAGGTCATGAAGGGTATTATTGGAATCATAATTATCTCTATATACATGCATTCTAAGGTAAAGTAGTAATTGATAATTTCTATATGATTGATAGGCACTTTTAAAGCCTGAGGCATCAGAAGCAGTTCATCATTTGTTACCTCCCCATGTCAATGGTAACTTATCAGCCCTTTGCGTATGGCCTGATCAAATTAGGCACTGGTACAAATATAGATGGACAAGTCCACTTCATTTCATTGACACACCAGATGAAAAATGTGGTTTTCAATATTCAAGTAAGCACTGTTTCTATATGTAGTTATTTTGGCATGTGCTCTTATTAAATCTCTAAATATTTATTATTAATTAATGCAATAATATGTTGCTGTTAACAAACATAGGGGACTGCCATGAGGATATGTGTGTTGCAGGAGCTATCAAAAATTTCACTTCTCAACTTTCTCATTACAAAGAGGGAACATCTGATCGTAGATGTAAGGGACTCATGTCTGTCATTTTTATCTACTTTCAAAAACTTTTATACTTATTTTACTTCATGATATTAATTACGGGAGATTTTGTCGAAAAAATAATATTAACCGGAAATATTGCAGATAATATGACCGAGGCATTATTGTTCTTGTCACACTTCATGGGAGATATTCACCAGGTTTGTCTAAAGATTTTTAAAATTTCTTTCATCTTTCATAGATGCTCCCTTTGTCTTATCATAGATACCTTTCATTTTGTACTTACGGTAATAGCGAATGTACCAGATAAGATTAATTTGATAAAATTACTATTCTGTTTCAGCCGATGCATGTTGGATTCACCTCAGACAAAGGTGGAAACACGATTGATCTACGCTGGTATCGGCACAAATCTAATCTGCATCATGTAAGCAAAAAATATGTTACTAGCAGACTGGTTTACAAAATAACTTGGTTAAGCAATTTTAGATTCTTCATGTTGAAGGAAATTGAGTCAGATATAATTTCTTCATGTATCATTTTTGTTTTTCTTGTTTATGCTTATAAGGTGTGGGACAGAGAAATTATTCTCACAGCATTAGCAGATTACTATGACAAAGATGTGACACTCCTCCTCCAAGACATTGAGAAAAACTATACCAATGTAAGTAACAATATTTAAATTTTTCTGTCACTCTTCCTAGCTTTTAATGAACACATGGATTTTTTATTGGTTCCAAATAAAATCAACTTATTATTTCTTGTATGCAGGGAATCTGGTCAGATGATGTTGCTTCTTGGGAACATTGCAAGGATATCTCTAGTTGTGTAAATAAGTGAGCACTTTTTCTCTTCCACTTTCAATTTCATCAATCTCTTTTTGCCTCCTCATGTTAATTAATCTTTAGATTTCTTATATTGGATGTGCTTGTTTTGAACTAATCATTTAGTTGGGCTAAAGAGAGCATACAAATAGCTTGCAAATGGGGTTATGAAGGAGTTAAATCTGGAATGATTCTATCAGGTAACTCAAGTCACAAACCATAAATTCAACCACTTATTGATAGGCTTCTCTTTAAAGCAACGTTTTAAAAACCTGGTAGAAGATCGAACCATGAGACATCCGGAACATGATTCAATTGGTTTAATCAATACAACTACGGGTGTACCAGATGACAATTAAATAAAAAAGTATTAAAATGAAAATATATTGAACCAACCACAGTTGAACCGGTTTAATCATACTGCAATGTAATTGTCTAACCGAGATCAAACCAACCAACAAACTAATCAGTTCCCTGTTCAACCAATTTAATTGGCTAGTTCAGTATGATTTCTAAAACATTGCTCTAAAGGACACACCTAATAAATTTTTTGGTTTTTAAGCTAAACAACAAATTTGTGAAACAGAACCTCCATGATTAATTTGTGTGAAGTTCACAATACTTGCATATATATTAACCTCAGTTTAGCATATTCATCAATTCATTCCATGTAAAAGGATTTTGTTGCACATGTGGCTTTTGCAGAAGAATACTTTGACTCAAGGATGCCATATGTCATGAAACGAATTGCCCAAGGTGGAATTCGATTAGCCATGATTCTGAACCAAGTGTTTGGAGACTCTGAAGAAGGATTTGTAGCTGCAACTTAAACAGACACATCATCACAATGACCAGTAATTAGTTGTTCAAATTTGCTATTAATGACCATTGATCATAGGGTCTAACTTCATTTCTTCTTAATTGTTAATGCCTGCTTGATTTTTTGTTGCTCTCCCACCAAATATTGGTTGATCAGAAGCAACAAATTGTTAGTACTTTCTCACACTATTAAGCTTGGAAACACATGCAAAAAGCCTACTCAACATATGTATAAATATCTTACCATCAGTTAGGTTTGTTTATGACTGACACACTTTGGTGTCCGTAATTATAGTATGACTCAGACAATTTATGCATGAAATTAATCAACTGAATCAAATTGAGATGTTTTGTTCTCTCATGAAAGACATGATTAACATAACAGGTATATAGAGTGCACATTTTTTTGAGCAATATAAGAATGGCTTTGATAATAAAATAAAATAAAAACAATAAAAGAATGGTTGCTTCTCATAGAAATCAGAACAGTCATTGTAGCTCACAAATAGTTCATGAACTAAAGCCCTTTATATGCAAGGAACTAAGTCCTGTTGGAGAAAAGGCATTGACCAAGAGACCCTTTTAGGTGATGCAACACTGGCAAACTACGGAATATACTATGTTCTAGCTCTAAGTATGAAATGTATGACCGAATTGTATTGTCAAATTGTTGTGATTAAGTCACCAGATCAATGATGACCAGATGATAATTGCAGAATGCAATTTAATTGAGGAAAGATTACAACACATGAATGACAAATAAATAAATAATGCAAGAAAAACACATGAATGATCACTAAAAGAAATTTTCCTCTCCTGTTTTTCACTCTAATCAATTTGACTGTTGTTCTGACTTTTCAACTTGACTCTTTATTCAAAACTATGGCCAATACAAAGGAGTAAGTTAGTTGTAACTAACTAAACAAACATAACCAACAAGCGTGGTTAGCTTGTTATACAAGCAACTTAAAGAAGAGAGAAAGGATGAGCTGAGCCACAAGCCAAACTACACAAATAAAAAAGTTTCTTTAACAATCTACATGCCAAACTACATTATATGTAACATAGGAAAGACTAGCATCTTGATAAAGATAACCAAATTTCATGTGGTGTTACTAGGATTGTCTCTATTGTATCTTGCATTTGTTCCAATGGACTCTAGACTTCAGTCCGAGCAAACAAAGATAAATCAATGTTCAAAGTTGGATTCAATTAGTCGAATTGTCGCTGAAATTTGGGAACCTAGATTTCTATTCGAGATTGTTGGTAGTATTATTAGGACTCTAATTGCTTTAGATACGGTCACGAGAGATGAAGATTTCAACCATTTTGCAAGGGTCCTTGTTGACATTGATGTCACATAAAAGTTGCATAATTAAATCATGGCTAAATAAGAGGTTGTTACTTTTTACATTGAGGTTGAATATAAGAGTTTTCCTCCGATTTGCTCTCGTAATGTGAGTTTACATCTGCAACTGTCGCGGTGAAACCACATTATGAGATCATTTCCTCTCCTTTTGTCAGAGAAAGGGCATCTCATTTAAAATAAAAATCAATTAGTTCTATAAAGTTTGAAATAGTATCGTATAGGCATGTAAGTGTTGCAACCAAAATTGTGCATTTAGTTTTTGTTGGTGCTAATAATTCAAATCCTAATATTATTATTTTTTAAAATAAGTCCAAATCCAATTTTTGGAATGTATGGATAAGGTAATTTAGATACTAAATCTACCTCAAACACATCACTATTGAAGATGAATTCACTATGGTTACACATCTAAATCACAAAGATATAAATCGAGAATACACACAAAATGCTACTTTAACGGTTTGAATTGGAGTAATCAAATGTAAAACACCATGATGATATTGGTTTCATGCTTGAAGGAATAATTTGAAATGAAATCATAACACAAGATGCAAGTATGGTCAAATGGTCAACGGGAATCAACAAATGCAGGCAGACGCGTGGTGGTAGGGTGTCTGTAATTTCCGACAAAATTGTTTTTCTTCTTATTCACATGTTTTTACGGTCCTACCTATTTTCACATTTACAAGGTTTGACGGTTCCCAACTTCCCTCATTTGGTAAAAAAATAATGGGTTTTATTAACGAGTGTCTCCGGACACTCTTTAAGAATTTCAAATTTAAAAAATGTTTCTCAAAAAAGTCAAATGTTACAAATTTCAATGCATTAATTACATAGATTTTCGTAAAAACTTGCTATTAAAGGTGCTTAAAGAGTGCCCCGGAGACACCCGTTAACATTTCCCAAAAATAATATAATTTCATCCTCATTCATAAAAAAATTCCTTCTCTTTTTTTAAGAACAAAAATTAATCATTTGAAAGTACATGCGTTAAAATTTTGGTTTAAATAATCATTAAAAAAATTGTGAACATCGATCATTAAAAAAATGGTCATGTTATCTTGTGCCCTAAGGGCAAGGGCACATACTAAGCAACCTAAAAATAGAAATATTCTCTTAAAATTTGTGCATTCAACTAATTAAAAGTCAAAAAATTGAATTCCATACACAAGTTTCAACAAAAAGTTTTTACATTTGACACATTAACTTGTGCCTTAAGGGCACAAGTTAACATTTTCCTTAAAAAAATCGTGAACATTGAAACTGTTCATAAATTTTAACAATTTTTTTACAAAATTTTATATCACATTAATTTAATTATTTTAAAGTGAATCTAAATTTTAATTTGTTTTCTACAAAGTATTGGTATCCAATAAACTTTAGGGAACCAAAGAATTTCCCTAAAAGAGGTTGGAAAACAAACCCAAAACCAAGCAAGAGGAATCAAGCAAATTTTACAAACAAAAAATACTTTTAATTTAGTTCAATGAAGTCGTCAAGTATAATTAAAAAAAATCATTTTAAAAACATGCATATGAACCTTCTTTTTCTTTTATGAGGGAAATGAGCCTTTTTTTTTTTAATAACCACAAAGTAACATTTATTGAATAAAATTAAAATAATGAAAAAAAAATTCCACAGCCGGGAGACGAACCCGGAAACTTAGTTCCAACAATTAGAAGTTTAATAATTGTGCTACTGTGGATCTGATGTTTGATTTATGAGCATAAATTAATATAAATAGAAACCAGTTATTTGTCGCAAACTTATTATTTCCAAAATTGTTAAATACGTTAAATTTCAAATCATATATTTTATATATTTACAATTACTTTTGAATCTATATTTATTTATGGGTCATGTTAACTAACAGTTGTTTTAGGGACACAAGTTAATGATCTAAAAAAGTATTAAAACATAAGTTTTATATTAAAAAAAAAATTTCAAGCTTTCAAGAGATTGACTGCACATGCACTGAGATATGGAAGGATATTTCAAATTTATGTTTCTACATTTGACTTCTTCTAAGTCTATGGAAGGATATTTTTACCGCTATGCACTGGGATAATCAAAACTCATTATGGTTCAAGGTTTTAGGTCGGTCTCATCTTGGTGGAGAGGGATTTCGTTACTTGGGTCTAAGGTCAATTCCACGTTTGACTAATTCGTAAAGGGAGTAGATAGGGTGACCGGTAATGGTCTTACTACTTAATTCGGTGATATGAGTACGTGGTGTGGAAGTGATTTGGTTTGGGATTTTCATCGGAGGAGAGCTTTGTTTGGGGACATGAGATATTTAACATTCTTATGGTGGCTCGGGATGGTTGTAGACGTTTTCAAGATAGTGACTTCCGATTTTGAAAGTTTGGCTAGCACGAAATCTACTATGTTAGTTCGGCGTATTCATTATTTTCAACGACTTCAGACTTTGAGGGAAGGCACCAGAGGATGAGATCCATGTTTTGGCCAAGGCTTGGAGGAGTTGGGACTCGCCTAAGGTTATTGTATTCTCTTGGCGACCACTTCAAGATAAGATTCCTATCTGTAATGACCTATTTAGGTGAAGGGTTATTTCTGACCCTAATGACATAAGTTATGTCTTATGTCGGAAGTGAGTTGAATCAGGAGTCGTATTTTTGTCACTTGTGTTTTTACCTATGTGATCCTTTTTGTTGTTTTTGGATCTTTAGAGGATAAGCCCAAGACTAAGATAAGTTTGACCTCAATGTGGCAATTTGTTGTGTGGTTCATTTGGAAGTATCGAAATGATCTTACATTCTCCAGGAAAACAGTGGAGGTTGAGCAGCTAACAGAGAAGATCAACTTCCCCCGTTCAAGTGGTATATAAGTAAGTGCTTTGGTATTCCTTGTACTCATTATGAGTGGATGATAGAATCAATTTTTTGATGGTTTTGGAAGAGTTCTGTGTGGTTTGTATACTCGGAGTTAGCTTGGGTCAGGCTCTAGGAGGTTCTCTCACTTTATTTTATTTCCCCCCTTTGAATTTATGTGTGACTAGTCTTTTAGGCGTTGGTTAGTTTTAGGCATTGCTAGATTGGTGGTTTTTCTTTGGACTTAACTTTCAATTTATACCTTTCTCTCTCTCACTTTTTTTCCTCAACCAATTCAACATACATTTCCCTTCCAAAAAGTAGAAGATTTATGTCGTCTGAAACAAGGATCATTCATTTAAGGGATTTACCTTTTAATATTCACTGACGCCTTTTTCGCCTTTTGTCTCCTTCAAATATAATTCGTTTCCCATTAAAAAAATTATCTTTTCAATTTTATTTGAAAATTACAATTAGCAAAAATTGTATTTAATATGAAATTAAGTAATGTTTATGTATCTCAACCAAAGATAATGTCACTAAAAATGAGTTAAATTGGTTATATCTAAATCAAAAAAATACAAGTTGATGAAGAAAAAAAGAACTCTCTTTAAAACATGTGCATGACAACACCCTAAATTAAGCTTCTTTAAAAAAATCACTCAAATTAAGCTTGATATTAAATTTGTTTAGTAGGTCTTTTT
>Ga0228711_1009031_pt1 | contig 13706 bp, 5 predicted proteins | sample MedpolnodulmetaG_2_FD_177996 | JGI IMG/M metagenome (GOLD analysis project Ga0228711, IMG submission 177996) | Root nodule microbial communities from Medicago polymorpha collected in Santa Monica, California, United States - brown nodules | ecosystem: Host-associated > Plants > Roots > Nodule...
TGGTATAAGCTATTGGGACGGCATTCTTGCCGTTGGTATAAGCATAGTATCCTAGACGGTAGCAGGTGGGCGTTGGTATAGGTTTTATGACCTATACCAACAGCTTTTGAGACCTTTACCAACGGTTCTGCTGTTGCTAAATGGCAAGTTTCTTGTAGTGTGAATTTTATTTCATAATGTTAAAAGGAAGACATAAAGAGAAATAAGGGTACAAGTGTGCAAAGAGTGTGTGTCTCTCTCTCTATATATATATATAGTCATGTTAACTTGTGCCCTTATGACAGATGTTAAGCATTAAATTCTTGCCACTAATGGTAAGTATTAATTAAAAAAATTAATATTAAATTTTTTATGTAATAAATTAACACAATTTCCGATACAAAATATCTATTATTGGAATCCTTAACATGTGCCTTAAGGGCACAAGTTAACATTTCCCATATATATCATATGAGAATTACATCTTTATATGAGAATGAAAAGAATAAATCTCAACCATCAGATCAAAATAAATGGTCCAGATTAAAAGCTACTCCCTCCGGTCTCAAATGTAAGAAACTTTTCAGTTTTTAGATTCATTCAATAAATGATGTATCTGGTCTTTTTTAATTAACAAAAATATATAGTCATGATTAAAAGCTATATTTTAATTAACACATTAGTCTTCTTGCACTCAATTAATTGTGAACCTTTCATCTTCTTCTTCACTCATCTACCATGTTCTGCAAAATTGATTTTCCAATCTTATTGTTACAAAGCTTACAAAGCATATTAATAATAGAAATAAGAATTCCTAAGGATTTCTATCAAAAATACATTTGATAGAAGAAAGTAATGTTAATTAGATGGTAAATTTGAACAAAAGTTAAGATATTGAAACTTGGATGGGTCATTATTTTAGGACAAAATATTTTTATAAAAAGTCAATATTTAAATAAATTTTCATATAAATAATAATATATTTTGTCCTTTAACAGTTATTATCAATCCCATCAAATAAAACAAATATAATTTTTTTTAGGGATTTCTTAAAAAAAAAAAAAAATTTTTTAGGGATAAAACAAATATTAATAACTACTTAGTCAAAAAAGGAAACATTAATAAATATATATTAGAAAAGGCAAACATTCAATGTTTTTAAATTAAGTATTGAGTGAACTTTAGTGATGCATATATATTGCATTATCCTATTTGACATAGTCCTAACATTTTCAGAGTTCTATTGAAAATATCACAGTGTTTGAACAAATATCATCATGAAGCTAGGAAGCATTATCCTATTTGTGGTGGGTTTGTTTGCTCTCTTCACCCTCACCTACGGATCTGGTATGTTTATTATATAATTATATAATAAATTATTATTATTAAAATGACTTGAAAGATTTATATCATATTTTTGTTTTTTATGTTGTAGATGTAGCGCACCCCGACATGAATTTTTGTCCCAGAGTTCTAAAGGGATTGTGTGGTCCCTGTCTCGACAGTTGTTCTTACAAAACCTGCGAAGAAGAATTCAATTCAAGATATAAAGGAGCTGAACCTCGGAGTTGTAGATGTGACACTACTGGCAATACACACAAGTGTTCATGTTGGATACGTTGTGGATTGGAAGATGAGAAAATGGTTTCTAAACAAGGATGATTATGTTCCTGATCGTAGATGATTCAGGAAATTTTATTCAAAATATAATAATTAAGGGAATTTAATAATAACCTCACATCCTATTTTATTAGGTGTTATATTTTGGGTCTAATTTTTACATTTATTTATTTTGTTCATTTTGAAATATGAGCTCGATTGAATAATAAGTCATCTGGTGCACATGATAAGGAGATAAAATATGATAAAACTATCATATCCTGATCCAATTCGTTGTTTGGTGTACTAATAGAAAATGATAAGTTAAACATATTTCTAATCCTATCTTATTCACCCTTTGTTATAACTAATTTGATATTTTGAAAAATTGGGGGATGGAATTCACTGTTCCTTACAAATTCAAGGACGAATTTTGGTATTTACTCTAATTCAGTCATTACACTACAAGTACAAGAATATTACATAGACAACTTTGGGGCATTAACAAGTCATAAGTCATACATTCCATGTTCTTAAATATTACTTAGACAACTTTGGGGCATTAACAAATCATAAGTCATACATTCCATGTTCTTAAATTTTGGGGGAGGTTAAATTGGGACAGATAATCGTATTAGGTTAAGAGTAAGCACGAAAATGAGATTGATACCGCGTTTGCACCGAAAACCTTAAACGTTATGTATATGGGTCATATCACTTATATGTTTTTCACCGCTTACTATTGCAGCCAATGTTGAACTATAACTCACATATGACAATTAACATCTCTCCCTTCAATGTGAGACTCTCTATGGTATGGTAACATAGGTGCATAAGGTCAGACGATGGTACAACATGTTAAAAAATGTTGGTTGGATGTAATTTCATGAAGAGAGGTTTTTGTTCCTTTATTTCATGAGAAGAGAGAAAATAAATTTAAAATGAAAGAAGATAGAACGATAAGAAAAAATAAGGAGTGTGTGTTTTATCTGTGAGAGTATAGAGAAGTAGAGTGAGATGTTGGTTATTTTATGGGTTTGTTGATGAAGTTAGAGATTTTTGGGTAATTATTTTACAAAAAAAAAAATACTAAATCAAAAAATACAACATCATATTATAATCTCATAAGCATGTATTTTGCTAACTCAACACAACACATCTATATTTTTTTCATTGTCAAATTCCACAAAACACCAAAAGTAAAAGAATTTAAAATAATAGAGGTTGAATAACAAACATGTTGTGAAAGTAACTCAAAATTGAGTTTCTGGTTGTGACAAATCGGTGGCCGAAGTTGCAAAATTGGTGGCCGATTTTGCTCTGTTTTGTGAGTCTGTCCTTACGACATATTTCGGTGGCCGAATGAGAGAAATTGGTGGCCGATTTCTCGTAACAGCATAAAACAGAAAGGTATTTTCTGGGCCTAGATTTATTCCATTTTTTGAGGGATACTTTTACTATAAATATAGACCTTGTATCAGAGTAAACCTTGAGAGAGAGGAGGCTGAAAACAAGGGTTTAGAAACAAATAACAAACTAGGGTTTAGAGAGGTTTCTCTAAGCGGGAGACACGATGGTTGGGTTGATTCACCTTGGGAAACACTGTTAGGACTGAGTCTCTTGGTCACGGGAAGAGATTGTGACTTTGGGTAGAATTAGGTTTGAAGACTTATTCCTGTAACCCTTTGATATCTCTTTTGTTAAGTTACTCATCATTATAGTGGAATGGAGGGCTGCTACCGAACTGAGTAAATAAATTTTCGTGTGTTATCTCTTTCTTTCTCTCGCTGTTTTCTACTTTTGTTTGTGTTTATAATTGTTCCCACGTTGATATTGATTGCTTGATTATTTTACTCCACACATCAAGTATTTTATTATTGTGATTTTCAACGAGTTCACAACAATAGGCGCCCACCGTGGGGCAAGGATCAAACGATAATCAAGTACCGTGAGAAATTTACCGGGGACAATGATTTTGGGTTATGGAAGGTAAAGATGGAAGCGGTGTTAATACAACAAAAGTGAGAGAAAGCTTTGAAGGGTGAAGGTGCGTTACCGGTCACCATGTCACAAGCGGAAAAGACCGAGATGATGGACAAGGCCAGTAGTGTCATTGTCTTGTGCCTCAGGGATAAAGTTTTGAGAGATGTAGTGAAGGAACCAACTGCGACATCGATGTGGTCAAAGTTGGAGTCTTTCTATATGACAAAGTCTTTGGCTCATCGGTAATTTCTAAAGCAACAACTTTACTCATTCAAGATGGTAGAGTCAAAGGTCATCATGGAGCAACTTGCGGAGTTCAACAGAATCCTTGATGACCTGGAGAACATTGAGGATGCGGGTGCTTTGGTGGTGTGTTGTTGGGAGGATGAAGAATGTGATGTTTCTCACCTTGGGAATGATGCCTTGTAGAGTGGTGTTCGTCTGGAGAGATGTTAAACACTCAACATCAACTTGGAGAGGCGGTGGTAAGAATACTCATGGTTAGTCTGAAGAGGTGGTGGTAAGAATACTTGTGATCTACCTTTGAGGTGGATTTTCAAGGTGGAAGACATATTGGGATGTATGCATTTGCTAGGTGAGGTAGAAAAATCTCAGCTTGAGGTGGAGTTGAACACATCGGGAATGGTACGACTATGGAGGACCTTGGGTGCTATGCTCTAGTTGTGAGCAAGGGAATTCTTCATGAAGACGAAAGGTATTTCAGAGGTTGAAGAATGTATAGCATGGCTTGTGGGATTACCCTAAAATACCAAGGGTGATGGGATGCAAGTGAATCTTCAGGAGGACGAATTTGATCACTCTGGGGGCTGAAGAGGTATGGCGTAGACTTGTGAAACTACCTAAAATTCCTAGTGTAGTTGGATGCAAGGATCTTCGAGAAGGCGGATGGCTTTCCGATGGTTGAAGAGGTTAAAGTGTAGACTTGTTAAACTACTTAAAATTCCTAGTGTAGGTTGATGCAAGAGTCTTCAAGAAGGTGGTAGGCATTCTGATGGTTCAAGAGGTTGGGTGAAAACTTGTGGATCTACATGGTGTAGTGGGAAGCAAGGGAAAGAGCAGCATGGTGGTTGATGGTTAAATTGTCATCATCACTAATTTAGAGTCAAGGTGGAGATTGTTGTGAAAGTGACTCAAAATTGAGTTTCTGGTTGTGACAAACCGGTGGATGTAGTTGCAAAATCAGTGGCCGATTTTGCTCTGTTTTTTGAGTGTGTCATTACGACATATTTCGGCGGCTGAAGGAGATAAATCGGTGGCCGATTTCTCGTAACAGCATAAAACAGAAACGTATTTTCTGGGCCTAGATTTGTTCCAGTTTTTTGAGGGATACTTTTACTATAAATATAGACCTTGTATCAGAGTAAACCTTGAGAGAGAGAGGGGGCTGAAAAAAAGGGTTTAGAAACAAACAACAAACTAGGGTTTATAGAGGTTTCTCTAAGCGGGAGACATTAGGATTGAGTTGATTCACCTTGGGAAACACTGTTAGGATTGAGTCTCTTGGTCACGGGAAGAGATTGGGACTTTGGGTAGAATTAGGTTTGAAGAATTATTCTTGTAACCCTTTGATATCTCTATTGTAAAGTTACTCATCATTATAGTGAAACGGAGGGCTGCTCTCTCCCCCAGACTAGGTCAGTATTGGACCGAACTGGGTAAACAAATTTTTGTGTGTTCTCTCTTTATTTCTCTCGCTGTTTTCTACTTTTGCTTGTAATTGTTCCCACGTTGATATTGGTTGCTTGATTATTTTGCTCCACTCATCAAGTATTTTATTGGTATGATTTTCAACGAGTTCACGACAAAACATAATATAAAAGCGAATGACATCCAATAACTAAAATTTAAGATTAAGAAAAATTAAACAAATGACATATAAAAACCTAACAAAACAAAACAAGTTATTGGATCCTACACTAAAAGAAAAACTCACTAGTTTTCAGGATCTACACTGGGTTGAATCACCATATTTAGTTAATAGCAATTATACAAATGAGATTGACACCACATTTGTACAAACAACCTTAAGGAAATTATGTATATATGTCGTCTCACTTAGACGTTCAAAATCTACTCTTTCATTCAATATAGAATGTTAACTCACATATGAAACATTAACATCTTTTAATCAAGTGTGTAACTATCCGCGTCTGTAATTATGTAACATAGTCCAATAAGTCAAATAGAGGCGTAACATGTTCGAAAAGGTGGCTTGCTGTCTATTTTTATGGAGGGAGGTTTATGTTCTTTTCTTTGATGATAAGAGAAAAAGGAAGTTAGAAATAAAAAAATAGAAACACGAAAAAAGAATTTGAACATGAGAGCAAAAATAAGGGGAAAGAAGTAAGTATTACGTGCTTTATGTATGAGAGTGTATGGAAAAAAGTGAGTTGTCGAGTTTGTTGAAGGAGTTAGATTTTTTTGGGTCATTTTTTACCAAAAAATTAGACTTAATTAAAATTAAAAATACCAAAAGTCATTTTAAAATGTTTAATAAGTGTATATTTTGTCAAGTCATCATAACATTTGCATTTTTTCACTGTCACATCCCACCAAAGACTAAAAGTTAAGGAATTTAAAATAATAGAGGTTGAATAAAAAAAAGGTTTAAATGCACTTTTGGCCCCCTATGTTTGCCGTCGTAGCAAGTTTGGCCCCCTAACACAAAAAAATGCAATTTTGATCCCCTATTTTTGCCATGTTTAGGGAAATATGCTCTTCTGGCCTTTTATCTTTGCAAGAAAGTTGCAATTATGATCCCTTTTTTGGGACACGTGGCGGCTTCTTAGCATAGTTGGGAAAGTTAGGAGGTCAAAATTGCATTGTTTTTGTTAGGGGGCCAAAATTGCTACGGTGGCAAACATAGAGGGCCAAAAATGCATTTAAGCCTAAAAAAAATAGCATTAAAGCAAATGCTATCCAAAAACTAAATATTAAGATAAAAAAAATTAAACAAATGATATCCAATACCTGGAAAAACAGTTCATCGAAAAGTTTGGACAATATAGGGAGCCTACACTGGGTTGACCTATAATATTAGGCTAAGAGAAATCACATAAAAGAGATTGACATTGCTTTTTCAGTTAAAATGTGTAATAAACATGTATTTTGTCAACTCAACATAACACATCTATAATTTGTCATTGTCACATCCTACCAAATAAATCAGAAAAGCAAGAAGATGGAAAAAGGAATTTTAACATGAGATAAATGACAAAGAAAAAAAATAAGGATTGAGTGCTTTGACCTTAGGGAATATGGAGAGTTGATGATAATTTTATGGTTGGAGATTTTGTGGTAATTATTGTACCAAAATATTAGACTCAACTAAAAAAATATCACATCATTTTAAAATTACTAATAAGCATGTATTTTATCAACTCAACATAAAACATCTGCATTTTTCTATTGTCGAATTCCACCAAAAGCTAAAAGAGAAGGAATTTGAAAATATGAAGGATGCATAAAAAAGAATGAAAGCGAATGACATTCAATAACTAAATTTTAAGATAAAAAAAATTAAACAAACGACATCCAAAAACTAAAAGAATAACTCATGATAATATTGTTATTACCGGGGGATCCTACATTAAGTTTGATCATCCATTAGACTAAGACAAACCAAACAAGTGATATTGACACAACAAGTTCACCTTAAACATTAAGACATTAATTATATTGGTCACAACTTGCAAATGGTTGCACCGAGAAACTATTAATGATGCCCTTGACCGCGGTAAAAATCCGGTGGCTGATGCGATTCCAACAAGGACCGCTCCTTTACGAAAAAAGTGGGTGCCGAGGAGGGATGTCGGTGCCTCTACCTCCCCGACAGCCCTGCCCCATGCAAATTTACCAAATCAGGAGATAGAAATTCCAGCAGATGTTGTTGCTCAGTATTGCTACTAATTCATTCAATTTTGCATTGCAGAACGTTACGGATGAAATCCCTCGAGGTAGACTGATTGGCCCAGCCTAACACTTAATATCTCTGCAACTGCAGCATCAAATGACCACATGGCCGAACCTATTCAGCAACATCTAGTGAGCACTTTTTCACAAGGACATGTTACGCATGTGGCAGAGCAGCATCAGGTTCCCACATGTTCTGACTTGGGTCATATCAGCAGTAGCATTGCGCCAACAGAAGTGTTCCATAGTGACGAAAATATTCAGCGCGATATGGAATTGTGGAATCGAATTCGAGAGTATGATCAAAAGTCTAAAGAAGAAGAATTCACTCCGGTTTTGTCTAAAAAACAAAAACTGAAATTACGGCAACAAATTGTTCTTGGAAAACCACTGTATAAAACCCACTAGCTCAAGGGGTCCCTCATCTCCGATTCCACAACGATTTTCCTATATTGGAATTCTAGAGATGAAGGAGAAGGGGAAATACCACTGGTTCCTAATGCCATACACATTCAATTTGATGTTAATTTTGTGGAAGCAGAAAAACATCCTGTTATTTTACTTTCGAGCACAATCATAAAATTTGCTGAGCAGCGCCTAAGTCCATAAATGAGAGCGTCCATTTTTAGTCCCCGACTTATGGAGTTAATAATATGGTTCCTTGCAAGGTGGTATAGCACATATCTATTCCGATGGGATTGGAGAAAAAATATTAGATTCAGGTCATCATTATATGCATAGTTCAAAAAAGGTGTTGCTTAGTTTCTTTGGAGAGCATAACCAAGGGAGAATTATTGTTCGTATATCTTAAGCAAAGAGGACTGTCCAGATTGAATTACCACCTGCTTTACACTTTGACTTTTTTTAGAGATAGATGTGGTATAAAGATTCCCTTTTACTCTGTTGATTTGCTTTTCTTTCTTGTTTCAAGGGTTTTGGTCTAGTCCCCTCACTTGTATATATTTTCCCCCCTTTTTAATAAAATTTTGAGATTGGTGGCATAAGACGGAGGTTCTTCGAGGTGTCAACCTAGTTGGGACGTCGTTGCTTCCTCTTTATGCTTATCATCACTCCTGGCTTATCAAAAAAAAAAAATTAACCTATATGTTTCTTAACATACACTCTTGCATTCAATGTTGAACTTTAACTCTCAATTGACACATTAACTTCTCTCCCTCAAGTATGAGACTCTCCATATCCATGATCTACCACTTGGAACCACTCACTCTTTCCCCACAAAACCGAACCGGGCTATGCTACCATTGTTGTGATTTCTGGAGGAGTTAACAATGTGCCAATCGATCCATTGAACAAAGAGCAATCATCAATGTGAATGATACCACATCTTCATCCAATATTTTAAAACATTAAGCATATGAGTCTTTTTGACTTATATGTTGTCTTGCCTTCATTCTTCTATTTAATGTTGAGTTGTAATTGACACTTAATACATCACAACATTTTCTTTATCAAATATGACCGAATTCTAACCCATTCTTGGCATGGGTATGTTTAACATAATACTAGACCATGAATCCTATAAACAAGATGTGCATATATTATGATTAACCGCAAATATCATGAAGGAAATTTGTTTTGAAACATGGGGTGCATAAAAACGTGATTCCTATATTCTAAGAGATGCATATTTATCAGAATATGACATATAAAATTGAATTTAAAATGGTCAAAATTTATAATGAATATTCTACATTTGTTAATTTTTTTAGTCCTTCAATGAGTTTTCTTCAATAATTTTTACTTCATCTAAAAGAAAATAAATTTCTGAAGATGAAAAATACTTTTTTCAACCACCTATTTTACATTTGACATAAGCATAAATATTAGAATAATATAATTAGAATAAAAGAAAATTAGAACAAAGCTTGGGGAAGATGTGCAAAGCAACAATGATAAATAGACATCTTAAATATGCAAAGTATGTACGTTATGTGTTGCAATTTAGACATATTAATGTTTAAAAAGGGGAAAATATATACATGATGAGGGGACCAAACCAGAACCCTCAAAAGATAAGCAAAATGAATAGAAAAAGCCCATGGAAAACTATAATTAGGTGAACCCATTCTATCTCGGGAGAAGTCCTACGACAAAAACTGAGGTAAAGAATCCAACCAAATTGTGCCAGAAATAGAGTGACCATAGTTGGCAAATTTGTCTACACAGCAGTTTTTCTCACGAAAAATATGAGAGCAAACTGAATTAATTCCCAAAAGTAAACAATTATGCCAATGATTTCTCAAACAAAACGGGATAATATCTAGATTATTAAAAGTATGCACAACAAAAGTGGAGTCACTCTCTAACCAAAGATGTCCCCAACCATGAGAGGCCGCAAACTCCAATGCTACAATTAAACATGTAGCTTCATATTCAAAAACCGACACATCCCCCAAAATACCAGGGAAACAGGCCAAGAAAGTGTCAATATGTTCCCGAAAGATTCCCCCACAAGAGGCCGAATTGCGACCTAAGGAGCCATCTGTATTCACTTTAACCTATCGACAGGTCGGAGCCTTCCAAATAACCAGAATTATGTCCTTGTGATGATGATAACTAGGAGCCATTAGAAAAACTATACAACAAATTATTATCATCATGTCCAGACAAACAATTTCCTTTAGAAATATTACCACTCAAGGCAACCGATGAAACAATCTTATATTTGGCCAGGTGAAGTGTTACTTTGTCAGAACTATATCAAAGATAGTTTCTTGCCATCCAAATAATGTGAACCGTGTGAACAATGACAGCAACAAAAACATCGTGCACCTGAGAGCTACAATGAGCCGAAATACTGGGTCGGCCCTAGGCCATAGGCCAGGGGTGCGATGGCCTAGGGCCCTTGACTGTAGGGAGCCCAATTTTTTTTTCTTTTTTAAAGGTTCCAAAAAAATAAATTACATAAATATAGTAATGTCGACTTTCTTAAATTGATTGAAAGAATTGTATAGTTAAACTTGATAATGCAAGATCGTGCGAGCCACATTCATGTATCATCATAATGAACTTGTTAGAGATACCTATAACATATAAAAATAAGAATGATTTAATTCTAGTATACAAAGGAGTTCTTGTATCTACGGTTCCTATGAAAAGTCTAACACTAATTTTGTATCATGTATTATTGTGGTTATGAGTTTAACGTTAGAGAATTTTGCATCCAAGAGTTTATATTTTAGTTAATTACGTGTTGATATACTTTTACTTTTTTTGTGTTATTATTCTTAGGTGCTAAAATTTCGGTCTACTTCGTATGTGCTATTGTTCTATACTTCTACGATATTTTATTTTGTTTTGGTGTCTATGAAATATTTGATTTATTTTCAGATGTTGCTTAAAAAATCATTTATCTGGTAGTGGAAAGCGGAAAAAAAATGAAATAAAGAGTTAATAAAATCACAACAATGAATTAACAAATTTTATGATGTATTATGTAAGGGGCTATTTTCTTGTATTTTGCCTAAGTCCCCTAAAATTCTAGAAACGGCCCTGCCGAAATACAATCCAAAATAGATGCCATGGATGATAAATCAACGAACACAATTCACCTTATCACCTAACCATTACTAAAGATGACGTGCAAACTCGCAAGACAGAAACAGATGAGTAGAGGTCTCATCAGAGGCAAAGCAAATAACACAAATAGAAACAGATGAGTAGAGGCATATAAATATATTAATTACATGACATGTTGCTTAGAAACAATGATTTGTAATGGTAGATAGAAAATCAATAAAAATAAATTGTAATTAATAGCGAATTCAAATATGTATAAAGTGTGTGACTCAATATGAGGTAATCAAGCAATTGAGCTTAAGTGGTAAATGAACTTCACGAAAGACGAATTGTCCGGGAGCACCCGAGTTTATTTCTTTTTATAATAAGGATTGGATGGAATATCCTTAAAAAAAATAAAATTGGATGGAATACTAAATAAGTTAAGGGTCATGCTAACCGGTGCCCCATGCACTGATTAAAGATACCAAAAAAGGAATTTATTACCATAAAAGAAAACTTTTTTTGACTTTTTGAAATTAATTACATAATTTCAATGCATTAATTACTATATAACTTCTTTTTTTAATATCTTTAACCAATGCCCGGGGACACCCGTTAGCATTTTCCATAAGTTAATAATAGACCTATAAATATTTAAGTAAATAAGTTAATGTATTAAGTGAAATTAATTTTATTAAATGACGACATTCAATGGCTTTTAATATAAAAAGTCATCTAATGAATAGCGGACTAAACTAAACTGTATATATTGGTTTGTGTTATTTGTTATTGTGAGAACTTCGGTTAAGAATTATTTCAAAAAAAAAACTTAGGTTAAGAATATTGAGTTGAAGAAAATCACGATGAAACGAGGAATCATTCTCCTAATGATGGTGGCTTTATTTGCCCTCTTTAACCACACCTACGGTACATCTAACTCAACTCATTATAATTTTTTTTGTTACAACTCGTTATTTTTTAAATTGGCTTTTGAATTGATTAACCAATTTATATATTTTTGTTAATAATGTAATAGCAAGTATTGAGGATCGAAGAAATAAATGTTCAAGAGGATTGATGTTGCCGGGACTATGTAGTCAAGGGTGCGCCGATGCAGTCAGCAAAGAGTATAGGGTCACGACTACAAGTTGTTCTTGTAATGATACTCCAATTAGGGTTGCCTTTTGCACATGCAACATTATTTGTGAATCAGTGAAAGAAAAGAAGGTATTATCATGAAAAAAAGGAAAAACATGAATGAGAAAAGAAAAGGTCTTGTCTATACTTCAATTTGATGATATGCCAAATCATCAAATTGATATTTTATGGTTAATAAATTGAGAATTTTATGAAATCCTCGTATACTAATGTTTCTCATTATGTGAGTTGTTACATTTTGGTTCTTGGATTTACTTTCAATAATTTCCGTACTTTAAAATAATATATGCTTATATATTTTTACAATAAAATAGGTTTAGTTCAAATGTTAAAATAATGAGAGTTGATCAAATTGCCATAAGTTCGGACCTTTTTCATACGTATTTTGACGGCCAAATACACACTTTCAATGCACATAAAATTTTCAGAAGTCGGACATTAACAAACTATTGGTTGTAAAAAAAAAAACAAACAAGAACATTGGTATTAGGGATGGAAATAGGTTAGGCCGAGTTAGACTTTGTAAGGCCTAAGCCTGGTCTGCCATATTTTTTTAAAGCTTAAGTCTGATCTGTGGCCTGTCATAAGCCTATTTTTTAGGTCTGAGTCTGTCCTTTTGAAAGCCTAATATGGTCTGCTAGCATATTTAAAAGCCTATATCTTATGAACATCTTTAAATAAGCAGTGTGATCTAAGTTTAAATGGACTGTCGAACTAATAGTTCAATTAGATTAAACTCTCTTTTGATAATCAACTCGAAGTTGTAGGGAATTCGACTATATATTGTATCATATTTCTATTCTAGTTTATAATAATACATTTATATATGCAGAAAATTAATGTATACTAATAAAGCTTAAATTATTGAAAAAATTTACAAATTTATATTTTAATTCAAAGTACAAAATGTAATATAATAATAAATAATATTATTAATATTACTTAAATAGGCCGGCCTAATAGGCTTTTTGAGAGGCCTGTGGCCTGGTCTTTTAAGCTAAATAGACTTTAAAAAAAAAGCATATGCCTTCTTGTGCTCGTGATTTTCGGGTATCAATCCATTGTTTGGTATTGAACCTTCAATCTTTGAACTTTCTACTTTTATTTTTGGGAAGGGAAAAAAGAGAGAAAAATCCCTAGAGATTGGATCCGGGGGTTGGTTTCGAAAAGGGAAGGTTTGACGCACCCTAAACGACTACGGTATTCCGTAGGAACCTCTTGGCTAAATTATCTTGTGTTAATTATTCGCTTATTTTGAAAATAAATGCCTAAGAGTCTAAGTGAAAGAATGGAGGGAGAAGAAGTAGGATTTTGTTATTTTTTATTTGATTTGGAAGGATTGAGTCCTTTGCCTACATACCCACAAGTGGGATCAAAACCAATGTAGTTCACTCTCAAAAAAATTGTTTTTGTGAGTTAGGTTAATTTTATAATTTTGAAAATAATTTTGAGAAGGGGAAAGAGGCCTCAAGGCATGAGAGAAAAATAAAGTGAGGTTGGTCAAATTTTAATTACAAGAAAATCAAGTCTAA
>Ga0228711_1009040_pt1 | contig 13702 bp, 14 predicted proteins | sample MedpolnodulmetaG_2_FD_177996 | JGI IMG/M metagenome (GOLD analysis project Ga0228711, IMG submission 177996) | Root nodule microbial communities from Medicago polymorpha collected in Santa Monica, California, United States - brown nodules | ecosystem: Host-associated > Plants > Roots > Nodule...
AGTAAAAAAAAAAAAAAAAAGAACTACTATCAATAAAGGTACCGCTAATAATAAAAAATAACTATTATGAGAGAGGAAACCGTTAGGGCGGTTGGGGCTTTAAAATAAATGTTTTAGTCATGTATTTCATTTTTGGAAGCAACAATATTTCAACAAAAATAGAAGTGGCATAGTGGTTATAGCTGTAAACTGTAAGCATATGTACCTGGTTTGATTCGTTACAAACTCTTTTTTTCATAAAAATTACTCAAAACCACCAAAAAAGGCGGGATCAGGATTAGGGCAAACTTTTCAGAACTGTTTAACATTTATATATATTAAGATTTTACAAGCTATTTTTACGCAAATTAATGATGTTTCCTTTTTTTTCAAAATTTATTCATTTCTTTTTTGGAAAAGAAATTAAATAATTTATTCATTTCTGTGATCTCTGTCGAAAAAAATATATTCTTGCGATTCTTATGTCTTATGTGTCGTACTAGATAGCAATGTTCATCCTTCAAAATTAAAAAGATAGCAATGCACTGTTGATTAAAAAAAAAAATGATAGCAATGCTCTTCTTTGTATAGCTCCATGACACGGATTTAATCCTCTTCAAATAAATTTTTTTATTTAAATGATACTCACGCCAAACACAGAGAAAATAACGTATTTATAAAAGTTTATTAAAAACAATATTATTTTAAAGCAAAAAACAATTTCGCACAAAAGTAGTGTGTATTTAAGTTAAATCAATAGTAAAAACTAGCTTTTATAAAAATAAAAAAATAAAAGTAAAAACTAGCTAAAATAAAACTTAGTGCATAAGTAGGTGCCATTTAGGCTGGGAGACCACAACAGGTCTCCTACCGTGGGAGACTCTCGTTTCTTTCTTTTTATTTTTTAGGACAGCTTAAATGACCTCTTTTTGCATGTGATGAACACTGTTTATCTAGTGTAGGAGGTAGAAAAGTATATAAATAATTATGGTGGTATGAATATTACAAGGTCAATATAGGAAATTCATATTAATTAAAATAACTTATCTTTCTTTGAACTAGAGAAAGACAGGGAAATATCACGTAGTATATACATATAAATGGTCAACAGGTTTTAAATATTTTAATTGCATATTAATCACGTAGAAACATAATTGGGAGATCCTTTAAAACAGCCAAAAAATGACAGATTATTGTGAAAGAATATCATATATGGTGGATTCTAGGGTGAGGGTTCAATTAGGTTCCTCACCGGTGAACCACGAGAAAAACACCAATAGATTAAATAAGTGATTCAGATTTATTTAAATTAAAAGAGGGAACATGTAGAACTGCTCACATTCAATCATATCCTGCAATGGTTTCACCCTATGTTACAATTCGTGTAGAAATTCTTCCCATAATCAGATAATTACTCTTCCCCTCAAACCATCAAATTTGTAAATCAAATTACATGAACCCTAAAATTAAAATAAAAAAATTCTTCTTCTTCAAACGCCAATTCCCCTTTTTCAGGAAGTTCTATGCAGTACTAGACAAGTCCAATTTCTTCTCATACGAAATATATTTTACTCATTATGTTAAAATTTGTAATAACCTTACATAAAATCCACTTAATTAAATGGAAAATTCTTGAGAGTGAATGTATTGTTGACTTTTCCTTAAAGGAGTTGGGATGATTTGACATAAACATGTCCACATCTAACATTCTACCTTTAATCTCCTTGATATACAAATAGAAGGGTAGTGAGTATTTCTAAAACAATAAAGGGTTCTTCTTTGACTGTACAAGATACAACAATTAAAAAGTGCTCAGAAGCTTGTGCTTTTATCACACCATAAAATATATGATCATTCTTGATGATACTTTCTGCTGTTTTATGTGGCTTTGACATAAGCTAATTGTACTGCATCAGAAGGAAGTAACAGCGAAAAGAAGGAAGTAACAGAAGGAAGTAACTTGTACCTCAATCCCTAGTTCTGTAACAATGCAATACAGGAGCAGAGTCAAGGGTGGTGATTACAGAAATGTTGTCATGGAGCAAAGATTGTAACAGTTTAAGGTGTTAGGTGATGACAGATGAGTGGTTTTACATTACATATCTAGTACTGCACAGAACTTCCTGAAAAAGGGGAATTGGTGTTTGAAGAAGAAGAATTTTTTTTATTTTAATTTTAGGGTTCATGTAATTTGATTTACAAATTTGATGGTTTGAGGGGAAGAGTAGTTATCTGATTATGGGAAGAATTTCTACACGAATTGTAACATAGGGTGAAACCATTGCAAGATATCATTGAATGTGAGCAGTTCTACATGTTCCCTTTTTAATTTAAATAAATCTGAACCACTTATTTAATCTATTGATGTTTTTCTCGTGGTTCACCGGTGAGGGACTTAATTGGACCCTCACCCTTATAATCAAGTAAAATATTTTTTGTAAGAAAAAATTCCGTAACATTTTCAATTATATTTTACTTTAAGTCCGCTTTAGTAAGATTCTCATAAAATGTATAGTCGGTTTTTGAAAAAATCTTATAGAATGGATAGTCGGTCTTTAAAAGATTCTAATATAACTGAAGTAAGTATTAGTAAGATTTTTATTGAATGGACAATCAGTTTTTGAAAGATTCTCATAGAATGGATAATTTGCCTTTGTAAGATTTTCATAGAACTTAAGGGTGTGTTTGTTTCAAGGATTAAAATTACAATCATTCGAATAACATTTTCTGGAACATTATTCTTAGGAATCTAAAGCCTATTAAAGTGTTTAGTAATTAATTTAGTTTTACATAAATATGTTTAAATATATTTAATTTATAATTTAAAACAAAAAATAAAAGAGTTAAAATAGTGAGAGTGAGGAGTTATGGGTGGTTACCTCTTATTCTCGTGAGAATAAAAAATTCCTATACTTTACCATGGGAATAAAAAGTGGAAAAGTCATGTGTTTAAATATATTTAACTTCTGTTCTATAAGAATCATCCAAAGGCTGACTTTCATTCTATGAGAATCTTCTAAAGACTAACCTCTCGTTCTATGATAATCTTTCAAAGACTAACTATCACTCTATGAGAATCTTTTAAAGACTAACTTCTGTTTTATGATAATCTTTCAAAGACTAACTTTCGTTCTATGAAAATTTTCTAAAGACTAACTTCCGTTCCATGAAAATATTCTAAAGACTAACTTCCGTTTTATAAGAATTATTTAAAGGCTAACTTCCTCGAAAGTAATAACCGAACACATAATTCTTGGTCATTTTTTTTTATTAACTTTTACAACTAAATTTTAATTTTGAATTATATTAATTTATTTTAAAAAATTGTGCGAACATTTCGGTCCTTGAAAAATTCTCATATAATGATAGTATGTCTTTGGAAGATTCTCAGATAACAAAATTTAATCTTTAGAAAATTTTCACAGGATAAAAGTTAGTCTTTAGAAGATTCTTAGAGAATGGAAGTTAGTTTTGGAAAAATTTCACATAATGAAAGTTAATCTTTAGAAGATTCTCATAGAATGACAGCCAATCTTTGAAAGCTTCTCATAGAATAAGATGTTAGTCTTTAGAAGATTCTCATAAAACGGAAGTTAGTCCTTAGAAATTTTTCATAGAACGGAAGTGAGTCTATGAAACATTTTCCTAAAACAGAAGTTAGCTGATAGACTTTTAGCAAGTGTACTAAAAATTATCGAAGTAAAAAAATAAAAGTTCGTTTCCATAGGGACCGTGTTAATTTCAATGAAACAATAACGTTATTAATTAGGATGTGTAAAAGTTGTTTTGTTTGCCCTAGGCAGTAGATTTGATTTGATTGCATAAAAATTTAAATAATAGAAAGTAAAGATTTGATTAGAAAATATATATATAGAGAGAGAGATGAGATCAGGTCTTTCGAATCATCTGGTTCCCCTAATTGGTATACTGCACCTATTCTTATGAATGATTCTCTAGTTTCACGATGTCTTGCATCATGCGAAGAACCTTTGGATTACCAAACACATCAGGATGCCCCATTGCACTGTCCAATCTGGCTCTGATGTTGCCGATGATCTGGTATTGGTCTGGAGGATATCTGTCTCACTGCTGCTCAACAAGAACCTCCTCGTAAGGAGGGACAAGACGAAGAGGGGCATCAACTACGTAGTCAGGAATGGCCGTAGGGGGGTTCAGTATAGGATGTGATACTCTAACGAACCTTCTCATGTACCCCCTAGAATGAGCCCACGGCTGGGTATCCGGAACTGGATGACCCCTCTGCTGATGGCTGAGGATATGTAGAGCAAACTCCGTGAAGGCTTGGGCCACGTCATCTGCCGCAAGAGCCTCAATGTCTGTAGGAGGTCTGGGCCGTGTATGGACATACCCGTACTACCTAAGAACCCGCTCTGGAAAGTGACGAACCCTCTTGTCTTTGCCAGCCATGATCCATCCGGAGTACCAACATATGTTCTGAAAGGGCGTGATGTGTCGTCGTCTCTCGTACGGCTTCCAGATGACATGAGAATGGTCCAACGAATCAATGGCAGCTCGGTAGTGTCCAGGATTAGAAAAACCCCTGAGAGGTTACCATTGACTCACAAGCGGGGCAATAATAGGGTTGTAGGCATCATCATCATTCCTCAGAATGATGTTCGTGAAGTGCGCCAAAGTCCATCCCTACAAACACAAAGAAACAAATATTTATATCAGCACAAGTATTATACAAACAACTAAACATTTACGATCCAATAAGTAAAAAAGAAGAAAAACAAATATTACCACAAGCAAAGTCATGTAACCACCACAGGAGGCCACATATGAGTTGGAGGTAAGAGATAACTGGTCATATCCAACCCGTCCATATCTTGCAGCGCACGCAACCACAACCGATTAATGCTTTTTCTATTCTTGCCATAAAAAATGGTCCAGCCAAGCAAGAACAACATAAACGCCTTAATGCAGGCCATCCTAACTTGTGTTTGCTCGTCTTGCTCCTCCTGTGTGTCAGGCTAAAGCAGCTGATTACACTTATTCAAGAGCTCCTCGTAGCGCCTCTTCAGTACACCAAAACTGACGCGAGCAGCACCCTGTCTTGTCAACTCCTTAGCGGCAGCCTCCGCTGTAAAAAGTAGGTCCACTTGCATCATTTCTATCCCCTCCTTACGGGTTAACTCTCCATCAGGAAGGAGCCTCCCAGTGATGGGATGCCTAGGAGACATGCCATATCATCTAGTGTGATGGTCATCTCCCCAACAGGTAGATGGATGCTGCTGGTCTCCTCATGCCATCTCTCTAACATCGCGCAAACGAACTCGTGAGAGATATTCTCGTACCCACTAGTCAGGAGGGGAGTAAGACCGAACATATTCAATTCTTCCCAAAACCACTCATTTTGTACTTCCGGTGAAGGCAATATCAAGTTTTTAAGTTTCAGCTTCTTCTCGTGTGAGATACCTTTCACCATATGTTTTTTTTGAAACTGAAATACAAAAACAAAAAACAACAAACAACACCGTTAAATAAATAATAAGTAAAATAAACATTAAATATATTCTAACATAAATTTTAACATTAAATAAGTAAAATAATAATTAGAATAAGTTGTATAAATAGTAAAAGAAGTAAAATAAACATTAAAATATACTTACATCAGCATCAACCCATATCCTGCATGCCACATGTCCACCAAAGCGAGGTAAAAGCGTGAGGTCAGAAGGCCCCCCTGTATAGTCGTTCGGTCCGGCCTCGTACACCACCCTTGGCACCCCCTGAGCATGACCCCCCGTCATGCTGCTGAGGTTGCTCAATATTATCCTGTTGCTGAGGCTCCTCAATATCAGGTTGCTCCTGCTCAATATCAGGTTGCTCCTGCTCAATATCAGGCTGCTCATGATGATCCCCATACTGATGTTGTTGATACGAATCAAACTGATATTGGTGAGGTTGAGACTCTTCAAAATGATACGCCTAATCCTGCGCATGGTTGGAGTAGTTTTTGTAAAAATCATTCATCCAAAATAGAGTTGAATTGCATGTACCTGCATTTTAACTAGATCTTGTAATCTTAACATTAGTTTTAATCTAGTGGTTAAAAAGTCTTTCACACACTAGTATATTATCTCTGATTGGTATGTATGTATGCATGCATGCCACATATATGATCAAAGAAAAAAAATTGTACAACATTTTATTTATATTTTTAAAATAATATTTCTAAAGAGACTAATTATATATATATATATATATTTTATCATTAAATTTGTCCTTAAATTTATTAAAGATTTATACAATATAAAAGTCATAATTGACATTTAACCTAGTCAGCCTCTTATAAATATGGTTGAGCTCACCATTTTGACATAAGTCAAGAGGAACAGCGCCGCTGCTTAGGCGTCCCTTTCTTTGGTTATGTTGGTATGCAATTGGTACACAACGATTCCGTCCTACTTCATTCTAAGCAGACCAACAATTCATATGAGGTCAATCTTCAATCGCTCATCTTTTCATGTCATCGATGTCATCTAATTGTTTATTTAATTATTTTCTCCTAACCAATTTTTTTTTTGTTGTCTCTGTAACAGATCTATAAGTGTCAAAACAAAGCTTTATTCATGGAGTATCATTAAAGGTGTGATTGAATGAAAATCGTCAATGATATCTTATATCCCTACCCCTTCTATATGATGTGCTTAGATCTATTGTTCTTTTTGATAGGTTCCAACATAATATTCATTGAGTGTGATTTCTTTGATTAAATATGGATAGATCTGTAGCATCAAGAAGGTACGTGTTCTATTGTTTTTGTCATATGGTCAAAATTACAATTAGGCACCTTAAAAAATTCTATTGCTATCACACTTGCAGCTATAAACTACAATTACATTTTATTTTATTTTTGACAAAAAAACTATAATTACATGTCTTTTTTATTTTTCTTTCCTCTTGTGTGATACTCATTTTAATTATGATTTTACTTTTTCAGGTTGGTTTACTTTTTGAAGGCCATGATGATCTTATTGATCTAATTTCCTTCCTCTACGTGGCTAAGGATATATATGAGCAATTCAACTCATAGCAACGGTGCTAACAATATAGTTATATGCTGGAACTCATAGTGAAATTGGAGACAAGCTATTTGGTTGATTTCCAGCTCCGTGTGGAGGTTCTGTCAATGTCATATATAGTGAAATTGTTTACCGAAATGTTAGATTTGAGTTTTCAAACATACACATTGCTGGAACGAGAAAAATCATCTACAACTAAAGATATGATGAAGTCTGTGCCGGTTGAACTCCTTATCTTTTTGGAAGCTAATAACAACTTATCAGTCTCATTTTCCGATGGCACCAGTCCATAGTACAATAGATACGCAGAAGTTTCTCTATCACTCGTATCAGAGAATCACGAGGACCCAGCTGATTTAACGAAATAGGAAACGTCAACCTTCCCCACTCTTCAGGAGTCTGAAAAATCTCGTGTAACGGCCCTCCATGATTTACAAACTGATGTAGGAGGGTTTTCATAGAATTTCTTAGTATTTTATTAGTATTTTTATTTTAGTTATATTTATTTGTATCTTCAGCTTCTTAAGGTATCAATAATTATTTTAGTTACACCCCAATGAGGACTTATAATGTGCATGTAGATAGAGTACCGACGAGATTGCTGGCAAATGGATTCAAACCTAAGCCTTACAAGCAAAGTCTTCGATCCTTTCAAGCTTAACCGAACCTTTTGATGCTTTTTTATATTTTGATAGAATTATAAACATCATAATGTTGACAGCCATACTTCTGTCCTTTATGCAGCTACCAATCTATTTTGTCGTGTCTGTAGGATGTTACGGTCTATTAATGGTTGGAGTTGGTCTGATGAATTTTCCTACTTGTCCTCAAGAAGCCCTGTTGTTGCAAAAGGTATGTTCCACCTTTGTGCATCAGTGGTTGCATTGTTATACACTTAATTAAATGTTGTGCTTTTATAGTTCGTATGGAATATATATGTTCGTAGATAAGTGCACGCACGCGGAGTTTACTTTCTACAATTGTTTGAAATAATTTCAGGAGTGAAACTGTGTTTGTGTTTATTTCCCACACACTTAATTTGGATACAAATTAACTATTTTTGAGGTTCATGTGGTTTAGAAATTAGCTATTACTAAGGTTAAAATAATTTATAATTCAGGACAAGATATTCTTGCAATTTAACGGAGGAGAAAGGAATATATCAGTCTTAAAAGTGTCCTCCAAAAATATGTCAATCACAAGTTTCTCAAAACAAAGGGTTAATAGTGCTTTATCCCTGTAATATAGGTCATTTTCGGTTTTCCCCCCTATAAAATATTTTTTTCAATTTCATCCTTGTAATTTGAAGATTTTTCCGTTTTGGACCTTTTCGGAAAATTTCACCCCCTGTAATTTGAGAAAATTTAGGTTTACTCCCTTGTAATTTGAGCAAATTTCGTTTTACCCCCTGTTAATTTGAGCAAATTTCGGTTTACCTCCTGCCATATCTTCGATTTTGTACAGTCAAAATTCACGAAGGTTCAAAACCAAAAATCTTCAAATTACAAGGACGAAATCCAAAAAATATATTTTACAGGGGGTAAAATTGGAAATGACCGATATTACAGGGAGTAAAACACTATTAACTTCAAAACAAAATATCAAAGAATTCTCCTCAGACATTCGAATTTTAGTCTTTATGAGCACACTCACTTTCCTCCTGTCACCAAATTTTTGTTTCTTTACAGAGCACCTATATTTTTGGTTGCCTCTTATATGTACCTTTTTAAAAGGGGACCTAAGGTGGTCCCTTGAGGATTTATGGCTATAGAAGGTTAATCTTTTTTTTACCCTTCTTCCCTTGCCAGTGCCACCACCACAGCTACTTGCTGAATTTGCTGTACTTGGTTCTTTGGGCATCAAAATCCAGTTCGGTAGGATTAACTGTTCCGGTGCGTGGCCTCCATCTCATGGTTTCGGAGAGTATACTTACCAAAATGTTTAGGCTGTAGGCTATGGTTAACAATGATGTTGAATTTTTCCTATTGACAATGGAATATGTATAGATGCATAACAAAAATGTTGTGAGGGAAAAAATTAATAGTAGTTCTATTAATCATGAACCAAAAAACCAAAGAAACTTATCATTATATGGACATAAATGTTATGGTGGAGAAAATAAATACTCGTTTTCAAATCATGTCGCATAAACAGGGTAATCCTCGGTAGCAGGCAACTCCTTGAGGTCCACCACAGTACACTGGACTGGGTTCATCAAGGCCTCATTGTTTCTATCAAAATGTTCTCTACTTTTTTCAATAATATAAAATGTTTTCTTCAAAAAGAAGAAATCGAACTTCACTTGTGGCATTCACTCCATTGGAGCATAGTTTGATTATCCTTCACTTGTATCATTTATTGATTATCATAGTTTGAAGCATGGTACGAGTTTCAGTTATTCTTTACTGTATCATTTACCACCATTATCATTAAACATATAAATGCAATGTGTAAGGAGTTTTGGATACAAAAACTTTGGATTCACATCCTTTTTGCCTTGTCATGTAAATATCAAGCTCCAAATATTTACTTGGTTCAAATGGTGCTTCAATTATCATATAAATGTCAATCTGTCCTCCTAAATGCTCCTTAAGCAGTTAAATAATCATCCAGATGATTGTGGGATCATATTAGTTAGTTGTTTGTCGTACAATGCCGAAAAATGTTGCTCATTTTGTTGTTTCTTTCCAGGATATTGTTGAGGCCAAGGAATATTTGAAGCAAAGGGGAGTTGATGTTAGTACCAACTGATGTGTTTTGTAGATCTTCCCTGAAGTTTAGGATTAGCTTCCGGTGATTAAGAGTTGCAAATAATTTTTTTGGCATTCTACCTTTTACTCTAAATAGTAATATACGAACAGTTTTGAATTTCGACCAATGTATGCATACTCTTTTGTTACCATCAATTGTTTTCCTTTAATTCCTTATACATGATACACAACTCCTTTTAATTCCTTTTGGCATTCTAACCTCTTACTCTTTTATTTTTTTGAATCGGCAAATATTGATACCGAAACTCTCGCAAGACAATAAGAGGAGGTGAAAGAAAAACAAAGATGCTGCATGTAGACGTTACATCCACCCAAACACCACAATTCACCTGTAAAACAAATATGGCGAAAAACCCCTAAAAAGAACAAACCCAAGCAAATGGGGAATGCTACAATACACCTGCCTATCTTTATGAAGGCATGTTTTAGCATTGTGCACTTTTTTATTTTGGACAAAATTATCCAATCTGTCCTCTTCAAAATTAATTGTAATTTACAAGTTCTTATCCATTTTTCAATTTCTTAATTTTTTATGCCTTCTCTCTTCACTCTTGTCGGTTCGCTTCCCCTTCTAAAGTTTCCATATCTTGCTTGCTGCAACTAATTTGTTCGTCCTACTCTCTTTATGTTCTCGTTCTTTGATTCAAATGGAAAAAATATCAAGATTTTGGAACTAAAAAACGACTACTTGTATTTATATAAAACAAAATAGGAAGAAACAAAACCAAGTATTAAAAAGGGTATTGACATAAAATTGTTGAGCCATTAAAGCCACAACCCCCCTGCAACACTTCCTTCCCCTGTACCAAGTCTAGAAAATAACTTGTAAAAGAAGAAAAGTGGGATATACCCCAAACCTTTTCAAAAGGTGTTGAATCTATAGTTGGACATTAGTGGTGCATTAGTGGTACATTAGTCATAGTAGACATTAGTATAAATAACTTGTAACCACCCTATTAGTGGCAACTTTCACTCATTTGTAACTTTCTATCTTCAATACAAAGAGTTATTCACTTTTCTCTCATTTCTTCTATGGCGACACCACTGCAGGTGGTATCAAAATTCGAAATAGCATAAGAACCGACTACTACAGAACTTCAACCCATGAATGAACAGGTTGACGATGAGCCGAAGAATTAGACAAGCTTCCATCTTGCTAAGCTGCCTTGCGATTCCTGCACCTGCAACTTGGGCCTCATCATTCTCGTGGTGATGGCATTGAGCACAACGGAAAGGTTGGGATAAAAAATTAGCATTGATTTTTTTTTAATTACATAATTATCCTTAACATGGCTTGTTTTTAAAAAGGAAAGATTGGGTATTTTTGTCCATAACGACAAGGTAGAGAATGCTAAAACACACCTTCATAAAAATAGGCGGATATATTGTAGCATTCCCCTTATATATTATATATACACATATATATTGCATCAAATTTGTTATTTTGTCATGTCCATATTAATATTAATAAATAATTACAATTTATAGTTTGGATATAAAAAAACCGATTCAAATTAAAATGTATTAAATATGGTTGGATTAGTTTTTGTTAAAATCATTTATCCAAAATAGAGTTGAATCGCATGCACCTAAGCATTTTAACTAGACCTTGTAATCTTAACTATTAGTTTTAATCTAGTGGTTAGAAAAATCTCTCACACAAGTATATTATTTCTTTTTGGTATGTATGTATGTATGTGGCTTAGAGACAAAAAGAGAGGTAGAGAAAATGAAGAAACTCTATAATATTCTCAAAGAAATTTGTTATTATTTGCATATTTCAACGCTTGAATTCTTGAATATGCCAAAACACATGATGATGAGTCTTATTTATACTACTCTAGTGAGGCTCCACGTAGAAAGATCTAATTTTTTTTTAATGTTACAACTTTATCACAAGAAATATCTAGAGATTCTAATATCTAGTTCATGTGCCTAGAAAGTTCTATAGATTCTAAGATGCTCCTAATCACTATGAATTTATTTAGTTATATTAACCTTCTGACTACCATAGATTCTTCCTCAAGACAACATTTGTAACCTTCTGACTTCGGATGAAATTAGCCATTCTTTAAAACATCTCTTCGACTACCATTTTAAAATATTTTGTTGTTGAGTCCAAAGTATTCCAAGGACAAAATCACTACCAAACTTTTCCCAAGGTGACTTAGGAACTGGACGAAGTAGACATAACTTTGTTTTATCATTGAATGGTTTCTTTGAGAAAGAAATTCCAAGTAGCTTGAATTCCTCTTTTTCATCATTGAATTTATTGAGTGGTAGAGGTGCCAATTTGATTTCAATCACATTTTTCACGAAAGTGCAGGTGCTGGCATAACCAACGTATAATGCATGACGATCATGTTGAAAGGGCGTCCAAGTATCCATAGAAATAACATCACACCATAATTTTTCTTTATAATTGTTTCCAATGGAAAATGGTACAACGGAGTGTTGAGATGCTTTTACCTCATTATCCTTTTTTAGCCATTGCAGCTTGTATGGACCTAGGTGATCAATCGTTGGGAACTTTAACTTTTATGATATATATTTTGATGCAACATTTTTGCATATTTTGTTATCGATAAAGACAGTACAACCCATGTCTTGCGAGGTGCAATGCATGTGGAAAATTTCGTGACTAGACATAGTTTTTTTTTTGTTGTTGCTGTTTGCAAGCTTCTTTTAACGTCCAAAGATTCATCATATTCTGCAGGAACATGTTTCTCGTCATATATTGGTTCTTCCTTCACCTCTTTTTCAAAAACTTCACAAATGTCATCGGGAATATACTCATCATCATATAATGGATCTCCTTTTCCCTCTTCTTTAAATACTTCGCAAATGTCAGCTCCAACATATTCTTTACCGTATATCGGTTCTCGCATCGCCTCTTCTTAAAAAGATTCATGAATGTCTTCTTTTTCTTCTTCAAAAATATATTTTATCTCCCCATTAGTGATGGTGATTACTTTACGATTGACACAATCTAAGGATACGTGTCCATACCCTTGACACATGAAACATTTAGGTATCTTGGTATTTCTCTCTTTGATTGTGTTATGTTGGGGTGTAGATGGAAAATAGGTTGATGGATTAGTGGTTTATGAGAATTAATTTGATTTTTGGTGGAGGAAATAGGTTGGTATGAAGATTTTTTAGATAATTGTTTTTGAGTAAAATTGTCTTGATAATAATATGGAGGTAAAAACTTACGGGTTAGTTCTCGACACATCGTCTCTCGCGTCTTTCAGGTTCTCGTTTCGTTATAAGATTTTCCCACCAAATTAAAGCATTTTTCTTTAGCTTGAATTCAACAATCTTTACCTTTTGCTCCTCTAGTATCTTTTTGTACTCAAATACACGTTCAATAGTTTGTAGCCAACCCACAAACTCATCGGGTTGTAGCTTCTCTTCAAAATTTGGAATGCCTAATTTGATATCATTCATTCTAATTTGACGTCGGTATGAGTAACTGCTTCTAGATGATGAAGAGTCACTGTCGAAGCCATCATCATCAACTCTTCTTTGTTATGCTTCCAATAATGCTTTTTGGGCGTTGACAATCTCCAGGAGTAGTTGAATATGTCGTCTCATTTCTTCCTTCTCAATTTCATGCAAAGATCTTTTGTTTTGTTTTCTAGGTGGCATTTTGACAATGGTGGTCGGTGATCTTTATTTTTGGGTGAAGATCGTGGCGATGCGTGGTTGTTTAATTGGTGGTGTTAGTTTCGCGAATGAATGACCGCAAAGTGAAGTTTTGAAAAGCAACTCCTTGCTCACGTGAAAACTCACTTTCCGTTGTTTTCTTTGCTCAAACTTAACTTCGAGGTATCTGAAGGTGAGAAAAACCACAAGAGGGGGGGGGGGGGGGGGGGGGGGGGGGGGGGTGTGGTGTTTTTT
>Ga0228711_1009042_pt1 | contig 13702 bp, 10 predicted proteins | sample MedpolnodulmetaG_2_FD_177996 | JGI IMG/M metagenome (GOLD analysis project Ga0228711, IMG submission 177996) | Root nodule microbial communities from Medicago polymorpha collected in Santa Monica, California, United States - brown nodules | ecosystem: Host-associated > Plants > Roots > Nodule...
ATATATAAAAACAGAAAAAAAAAAAAAAAAGACATACATCATACATCTTTTTTTTTTTAACAAGCAAAAATAGATTATATTAACACTGACAAAGAGGTTTTCTCAGCACAAGGCGTACCAAGAAAACCCCAATAATGTACAAACCGTCGGCCAAAGATAAACAAAATTAGCCGATGCCCAAACAAGTAAACAGGCACGACCACCAATGCTTGAGAGTCATACCCAAAATTGACTTTCTTTGCTTGCAACCATGACAAGGAATAATATTTAACTTTATCCAACAATTGTGGTATGGAACACTCTAAATTTTTAAACAATCTGTTATTACGCTCGTTCCACACCATCCACACACATAGGAGGCGAATCAGCTGTAAAAAAGAGCGTCGTGCTTTCAGACCACCTGTTGCATGAATAAATTGGATAAAATGATATGAAAGAATCCACGCCCGCAAAGGCAACTGATTATGTCAGAGTAGTGTGCGACTGAATCCACCTGAGGGGCCTCCTGAGAAGTTAAAAAATGGTACACGCCGCGAACAGAATAACCCCCTAGAGGGTCAAGCTGCCACTGCTACTTATCTGAAAGGTTAGTCTACAAAGAATTACATCATGAAGAATACCAATAAATTCCACTAATAACTCTTCCTCCCACGTCCACAACTGTGTCCACCACCTCCACGCCTCACCCCTTCCTCCCAACCTAACACAAACATAGAGGTTACCTTACTAAATTTGTTCTCCACCAACTTGAATAAGCGATGAAACCACACACATAAAGGAACACCTCCAAACCACCTATCATACCAAAAGAACGTGTCGGCACCGTTTCCCACCTTCCTCGTACACCATACATCTTAAACATTGTCTTGGATGTATTAAGCACAATAACCTACGTGTAGTGTTGTGTTATGAGTGTTCTCACTATTCTTAAATATGAGTCATCCTAGCAACACTACAATTAATATATCTGACATACAACTACACCTTTTTTTTTTTAATTTGAAAAAAAAACCCGTTCTCTTATAACAGAATAGGCAATGGTTTTTGTTCTATTTGGAATATAATAGATAAAATTTTATTTTATAAATTTACATGCAGTTCATGATGTTCTTGTAGGTTTTTTCAAACAATTAAAACAATTCGGGCTGCTGTATTTTTTTCATTGAATAAATCATCAATCTAGTTCAGTTACCACTCTCCAATTTAGTCTATAAACTATATAAATATACTATATAGTTCTTAAAGTGTATGAAATACGCCAATTTAGTCCTTATTACTAAAATGTTATAGACGAAAATGACTTATTTTTATAGACTTTAAGGAAATTGACGATTTATATATAGTTTCGAGACTACTTATAGTGTTTTTGCTTTAACGTTCAATTTACCGAACTCATGTTCCAAAACCGCGTTGCCGCAAAAGCTAAGAATTGGACCTTTAAAAAATTGCAGTGTATGCTACTCCAGATGCGAGTTTCTCATTTCTGTCGTGCAACCAAACAGTTGCTTAGTATATTTATATAGCTTAGAAATTAAACTGGAGAGAGTGATAGTTTAGACACTAAACCGATATATTATTCATTTTTCTTTGCATTTATACCTATAAAGTATGTTTGAATTGACTTATTTTAAACTTACCTAGTCTTATCCACGAGATAAGTGGAAATTTTACTCTCTATCCCTACACTTATCCTTCACCTCAATAAACTATAAAAATAAAAAAGTCAAATTTTATTCGTTTTATCATTTGACTTCATCCCCGACAAAATATTTTTGGTACGCAAACTTTTTCTATAATTAAAAAAAATTCCAGAAAATACTTTCAAAAAACTTGAGTTATTCCTTCAAAAAAAAAAAAAACTCGAGTTATGTTGTCTCGTAGCCAATATTTTAAACTGAACTATTTGAAAAAGATTTCAGAATTTTAACCACAATCCTTATTATGTTTTTAAGATTAATAATACAAGGAGTTAAGAGAATGTTTTGATTATCCATGATCGGTTCATCAAAAGTAGTCGTGTTTTCTTTGTTTTTAATGTCCATACTCCATGTGATTCTAGTGGAAAGCAAGACTTATGTTTACGAATGGGACGAGTTCTTAATAATAACAGAGAGGCTTACTGGTGTGTTCGTGGTGATTTTAATGCTACTTGCTCCTCTCTTGAGCGCAAAAGTAGAGCTATTGGGCCAAGTCACAATGATGATACTCATTTTAACCAATTCATCGATAATAATATTCTTTTTGATGTACTACTTTTTGTCGTAATTTTACTTGGTACTAGGGTGATGGATTGTCAATGAGCTGACTAGACAGATTCCTACTTTCTGAAGATTGGTGTATTCAATGACCCAATATGATTCAGAGAGCTTTACTTTGTGGTCTTTCAGATCACTGCCCCATTTTGCTATCAATAGACGAGGAAATTGGGGCCCATGCCCTCAACGCATGTTGAAATGTTGGGCTGATCTTCCAGGGTATTTTCAGTTTGTCAAAGAAAAATGGCAAATGTTTGATGTGTCGGGTTGGGGTGGTTTTGTTCTCAAGGAAAAACTGAAGTTGATCAAAGGTAGTTTAAAAGTTTGACATCATAATCATACTAAAAAATTAGAGGGAAGAATTATTGAATTACAGGATCGTCTAGCTTCTCTTGATTCTAAGGGAGAGGAGTTTGACCTTGAGGTTGATAAGATTGAGGAACTTCACTCCATTTCAGCAAATTTGTTCTCTTTGTCAAAGATTAATACTAGTATGCAATGGCAGGAATCCAGAATAACTTAACTGAAGGAGGGAAATGAAAACTCTAAATTCTTTTCATGGAATTATGTCTTCGAGTTGTAGGTCTAACTCAATTGTATCGATCTCGGTTAACAGCTCTCTTATTGAGGGCGTAGATGGTGTCAGAGAGGCTCTCTTTAATCATTTTGCTGACCATTTTCGAGATGTTAACTTAGATAGGCTAGGGGTGGAAAATCTTACATTTAAAACTCTCAACTTAGCGCAGATTGGTGAATTAATTAAGCCTTTTTGTGTCAAAGAGGTGAAACAGGCGGTGTGGGACTGTGATAGCTATAAGAGTCTAGGGCCTGACGATATCAATCTTGGATTTATAAAAGATTTTCAAAGTGGCTTAAAGGATTATTTTATGCGCTTTATGACTAAGTTCCATCGAAATGGGAATTTGTCCAAAGGAGTCAATAACACTTTTATATCTCTTATTCCTAAAGTGGAAATCCCTCAACGACTGTCAGACTTTTAGCCAATCTCTTTGGTTGGGAGTTTATATAAGGTGTTGGCTAAGGTGTTATCTAATATATTGCACGGTGTCATTGGAAGTGTTATTTAGGAACCTTTGTCATCTTTTGTTCATGGTAGACAAGTTCTCGATGGCATTTTAATTTTAAATGAGTTGATGGATGATGAAGCTCAACGCTGAAAAAAAGAAATGTTATTATTTAAAGTTGATTTTGAGAAGGCATTTGACTTAGTTGACTAATGTTGTCCCAACGATGTTATGACCAAAATGAATTTCCCAACTCTTTGGCGCAAATGGATTATGGAATGCATAAGTACAACACCTGCTTCTATTTTAGTGAATGGTAGTCCGACCGATGAGTTCAAACTTGAAAGAGGATTTCGTCAAGATGATCCTCTTTCACATTTTCTCTTTGTAATTGTTGTTGAAGGCCTTAATGTCATGATGAAGGCCTTCGTGGAGGCCAATTTATTCACTAGTATACAGTTTCCCAAAAAAACACTATTCTGATTTCTCACTTGCAATTTGCAGATGATACTTTATTAGTGGAAACCAAAAGTTGGGCTAATATCCGATCCCTAAAGGCTTTGCTTTTGCTTTTGTTTTTGAGGTGACATCGGGTCTTAATGTCAATTTTCACAAAAGCAAGCTTGTAGACGTCAATGTTCTTGACTCTTGGCTTACAGAGGCTTCTTCGGTCTTGAACTGTAAAACTGGCCATTTACCTATTACGTACGTACATGCGTCTCCCTACTGGCAATGATTCTCGTAATTAGAATATTTGGAATCCCTTGCTTGATCGAATAAGGTCTAGATTGTCTGGGAAGAAGAGTAGAAATCTTTCTTTGGGTGGTCGATTGGTTCTTCTGAAGTCTGTTATGTCTTCTCTTCAAATCTACTTTCCTTCCTTCTTCAAGGCTCTCGTAGGTATCATTTCTTCTCTTGAATCTATATTTAGTTTATTTTTTTTTTTTGGGGGGGATGTGAGGACTTTAGGAAAATATCTTGGATAAATTGGGATATTATTTGTTTAAAAAAGAAGAACGGAGATTTGGGGGTTCGAAGAATTAAGGAGTTTAACTTGTCATTAATTGGTAAATGGTGTTGAAGGTTAAAGGAGGAAAGAGGGAGTTTATGGGTTAGAGTATATTTGCAAACTATGGAGAGGAGGGCAACAATATTAGTGAAGGGGGAAGATTTGCTTCATCTTGGTGGAAGAATTTACTTAGCATTCGAAGTGGGTGTGGGAGTGGGTAATTGGTTTGATGAAAACTTATGTCGTGAGGTCGGGGATGGCATAAACACTTTATTTTGGAGTGATCATTGGTTGGATGGGGGTGTTCTGAAGGACATATTTAGTCGTCTATTTACCTTAGCTGATAACAAAATGGCAATTGTGGCAGATATGTCCAGTTGAGGGTGGGGGGAGGGAGGCGAGGCTTGGAAATGGCAGCGACGTTTGTTGGCTTGGGAGCAAGAAAAATTGAGAGAGTGTTGCATGCTAATGTTAGTGAGATGTAGATTTGACAACTTCATAAATCTTCAAAATATAATGTTTCTAGTGCGTATAACTACTTGCTTTCAATGGACCAACATTTCTCTGCTGATCATTCAAATATCTTTTGGAATAAGGAGGTTCCATTGAAAGTCAACCTCTTTGTTTGGCGTTTGTTACGTAATCGTTTACCAACTACTGATAACTTAATCAGGCGAAGGGTGCTTCAACCAAATGTTATGTTATGTGCGGGAAATTGTGGCAAGGAAGAGGATATTAACCACCTTTTTTTTTTCTTTCAATTTGTTTGGAAAAGTTTGGTCCTATGTTTGGTTAGGTTTAACCACTGTTCATCTGGATCAAGTTTCCGATCATTTACTTCAATTTGGCTCGATTGGTAGCTTCCCAAAGAGTATTTCCTCTGTTCTTCATTTAATTTGGCTTACATGCGTTTGGACCATTTGGCACGAAAGAAATTCAAGAGTTTTCAAACAAAAGGGGGAATCTCTTTAGCATCTTTATGAGAAAATAAAGCTACAATGTTTCTGGTGGCTAAAGACAAATCACTCTAATTTTACTTTTAACTATCACACGTGGTGGCTTAGTTTGGGTGTAACTAGCTAGTCTTGTTTTGTGTTTCTTTTAGAGAACTTACTTTTTGGCATTTTTATATTTTGTGCACTATTGGAGATCCTTGATGTAACGTTGCTTTTTCCTCTTAGTCTTTAAAACTTCAATAATATTGACGTGTCCATATTGCATCAGACTCCCTTCTATCGATGCAGCAAACATACAAAACTTGAGATTGTTCTTATTATGTGCTAATATTTTGTTAAATATAAATATAATTATGATTAATCATGTCGACAAGGCACGTCTAGATAAGTTTTTTTTTATTTTTTTATTATAGAGAACGTATAGATAAGCTTAAAAGTTGATCAGGAAAATGGAATCAATTCAATAATTAAGAACCATATACTATTTCACACAGAAATTCCAAAAATATTCAAGTTGATGTTGACTTAAAGGACTAATATTACTATTCATTTTATAAACAAACAAATTTTGCTGTTTTATGAGACTTTCTATATAAGCATTGTATGCACAGAAATTCTCCCATCATCACTATATTCCTATGCTCTTATCTACCTTTTCTTATCTGTTCAACATGTGCAACGAATTTCACCTGCGCTTCCTCTTTTTCTTTATGGTTTTCTCATGTGTTCTTCTTGCATCTTCTTCTCTCCAAACAACAAGTATACATAGAAAAAATTTAAATTATTAACAGTAAACGAAATCACCCCATCTCCTTATTATTATTTTTTAGTACTTAAATTCTCTAATAGTTATATAATTTTTTTATTAATTTTTTGCAGGAATTTTTTTCTCAAATTATGAAAAAACATCAGTTCAAATTACACTACCTAAGGTTAGTTGCAACCAATACAAATATTTAAGATAATTGTAGTATTTAATATTTATAATTTCAAAGTTCCTCTTTATAAGTAAATTCTAATTATTTAATTAAATTAAGGGTCTAACATAATATAGCTTTTGTGAATAATAGGAAAGTGTTATTGGATTTAGTAATGGAGAGGATTTGTTGGATAAAAGAGAAGAGTTCTTGGTAAAGGAAAGGCTGAATTTGGAAATAGAAGAGCAAACAACCACCATGATCCTAAGGCACCAGGAAGAGTTTGAGTGATGCATAAATTTTTTATGATTTATTAGAAAATTATTGATGTTATAGTATGTTTTCATCAACATTTTTTAATGGGTGGTATTTGTTTGTCTGTAGATTGTAAAAAAATATTGTAATTGAAGATAAAGGTTGTCTATTTCTTATTTTTATGATGGTTTAGTATATAGATTTTAAGACAGACATTTTTTATTTATTAATTTTAATTAGTTTGTATTTTTGTATACAAAACTAAGATTGTAGATTTCACTTAAAAAAAATAAGAATTACAGTCTTCGTTTTCTGGAAAAAAATTGAGATTAAAATTTTTTCCTCTTGTTTTAGATTTACACTTTTTTTTTTGGGTAAAGTAGTTTTGTATAAATAAGTATCAGAGCATAACATTTTAATATATTTTCATGAGCTGTTTTTTAAGATTTGATTTATATGCGTTGACAATGGGTCAAGAGTGCTTTTATAGTGTTTTAGATCCAACAAAACCGTGCCACAATCTTTTGGATTGTGCAACAATTTGCAATGCTATATGAATTGAGAAATAAAGAAAAACGAATGATAAAACCGATGTTAATGATTGTTAAATATCATGCTTACGACTGCTGATGTGGAGACTTTTATGTATTATGTGTTGGTTATTTTATTTTAGTAACTGCAGTTCAGTTTTCTTCAATTAATTGTGTTGTATTGTGGTAGTTATTGGGAGTTTTAGTATTGTCAAACTATGTAAAACAGATTGTGTGTTTAGTTTGTTTGTTGTTAGACCAATTACATGAATGAAAGCAGCTATTTGTCCTCTGTCTTGTTCATTTCCTGCAACTGTTTTCTTGTTCAATTAACAACAATGATAAAAAGGCAAATTACTTTGACTTTCTTTGAGATTTTCTTAAATAACACAAGCATCCCTTCTAATTTTCCAAACACATCAATCTTCCCTCATTTTATCCATTTCAATAACTTTGAAATTATACAATTTAATTTTAGTCATTTTTGTTTGTTTGTATCTCTTTTCTCTTTTCACAATTAAGTTAAATGAGGTTTTTTTCTTGGTTTATTTGTATCTGTTTTCTCTTTTCACAATTAAGTTAAATGGTTTTTTTTTTCTTTTCTCACAATGGAGAAACAATAACAACATTTGTTTTTACCACCAAATAGAATCAAACATCGGCAATTACATAAGAGATTAAAAGAAATATATAAATGAGAAGAATTTTGGTGGATGGACATTGTGGTTGATCAATGAAAAGGAACTAATCTTCGATATATCCGTTTTATTACATTAGAGTTTACAAATTAAACCACCTTGACTGAGTAATGATGAGTTGAGAAAAATCACCTAAGTGAAAAATGGAAATAAAAAATGGTCAAAAATTAAATGAGTTCATACTCGTATGAAAAAGTTAATTGCTCAAAATAAATGGAATTAACAAAGTTTAAACTGTGTTATATTAGAAGAGAAGTGCTTGTCAATTTGATAAAAAAAAATGGAGATTAGTGTTTAGTTTAAAAATAGAGCGGGTGTTTGTGTTATTTAAGAAGACCTTAAGAGAGGTTAGTGTAATTTGCCCATGATAAAATTAATGAAATAGTTGTTATTAAATATTATGAAATTGTAAACTTAAAATATGTAGAAATATTTAAAATAGTAAAGATTTCATTATGGATAAAGAAAAGATGTCGTTATCAGTCTCTAGTATGAATTGTATTACAATATTATCTAGTTACTAATTTATAAATTATCATGTTTTCACTGTTTTTTATAGTCATATTCTAAAAGAATTAATAATTAATGTTCAGAACAAACAAAATAATCCATCCGAGGAGGATAAGGATACTCACAATGGTGGTGGATCGACGGAAGTAGGTGCTCTGACCGTTGATGGTGGTGCTCCGAGGATGTGCTCGCCGCAACCCCGTTGAGGAGAAGGGGGTGTTGTACCTGCATGTGCTTCAACGCCCAAGTCAGTGTATGAGCAAGAGTGGGGTGAAGCATAAAGAGATACATACCTTGTGTGATTGTCAAGAGCTCATTATATAGAGTCTAGGAAACCATTGTAAGGTCATGGTGAAAAGCCGTTATGAATGGCCCCATGAATGTCCTCAATGATAGCCATTATGAGCCGTCATGTCATTATGTGTCTTCATTGAGGCTGAGAGGATCGGATGCCTGATGGTAGGCTTTTGCTTGTTGGACCTCTGAGTAATTGGGCCTAAATTGTAGTGGGCTAGGATTTTGGCTAGTCTAGAACATAAGCCCCCCCAAGTCGTCAGTTCGAGGCATTCGAAGTGATGACTTCAAATGATGACGAGCAAAAAGGGGAAGTCGAACTGATTGTGTTAGAAACAATCTGAAGAAGATCGTTTGTGATACTTAGAGTTCGTTTATAATCCGAGGAGGATTTGTATTATGCTCCAAGGATAGCTGTTTTAAAGTTTATGCTTTTGTGGAAAGCGTTGCGATGAAGTAGTTGGAAACTTTCATACCGAGGAGCAAGTTACATCCGTCGAATAGATTAAACTCGTCCTTTAGGATGATGGAGTAGCACGACATTCCATATCCGTTGTTCTACGTGTTTTGTGCTCGATGGTGGAACTTGTGGCAAAGTTCTCTTATTCGAGGAGGCGGTAGGTTTTACCCTATTTATGCTCGCGTTATTTGTTATACTTGTGTGGAATATGTTTTCATTTCCAAGTATAATTTGCGACGGATATGCTCATAGTTTGAGGCTTAGTTTCGGCTTACATTTACTTGAAATGTTTTGCTTTAAATTTTTCAAGTGTTGCATGCGATCGTTATTCTCGTAGTTTGAGGTATGGTTATGTCTGTATGTTCGTAGTGATATTTAGGAATTTTCCTTTGACTCAATGTATGCTCGTAGGGTTAATTTTTTTACCGAGCATTTTTGAATCAAAAGTAGAATTGGTGGGTCAAGGATAGTTCCCACCCCCTCGTAGTCGTTGCTTTGTTGTGAAATGGCGACTTGGAGCATTCTGAGGGTTAAAAAATGTTAATCGACGACCATACGACTTGCTTCTTTAAATCGTTTTTTAATTCAAAGACGTTTCCCTTCCTCCCCCAAGCATTTTCCTCGTTTGTTTGAGAGGAAATGGTTGTGTGCTTTTCTACGAGGGGATCCAAGCGTGACCGTTCTAACTGTTACGCGGGGTATACGTTAGAAGCATTCACGTTCAAGAAAAGTTTATCTGAACGTGTGTTCGAAGATGTGGTTCGAACAAAAACGGTGGACGAACGTAAAAGTCAATTTAAGTTCAATGCTTCGAGACGTGAATCACCCATCGCGAGTTGGGGTTCTGCCTAACATGCCGAACAGTAATGTCGCAGCTGTGAGCGAACAAATTGAGGAGCAAGCGAATCTGTTGTGTTTAGATTTCATTTATCCTTTAATTAATTTTGGATTTGGAGTGCACGAATTTCCTCCTCCGTTGTAAATGCTCGTTTGTGAGAGCGCGTAGTTAGTTAATTTGAACTTGTTTCTGTAGGAAACACTGGGTTTCTCCTATATTCGATATATTTTATTCTCGATGGTTGAACTTGTGGCAAAGTTCGCTTCCCGAGGAGGCGTAAACCGTATCCGCTGCGGGATGTAGGTTTTGCCTAAATTTTATTTATACTCGGTTGCAAAACTTGTGGCGAAGCTCTCATCCCCGAGAAGGTGTAAACCGTATCCGCTGCGGGATGTAGGTTTTACCTAATTTATAGTTTGTGACCGTTAAGCCAACTAGGAGAATGAACTCGGAGGGCGAATTCAGTTTGTTGAGTTGTTTAGCTTCTCCAGCATACTAGGAACAAGCGCAAATCCTATTCAACAAAGATGTTGGAAATGTAGAGTTAGTGCATTGTAGCACTTGTCAGGATTGTGAGAAGAAGTGGATTTTCATATACTCGGTCCGGCTACTAGCAAATTCGATGATGGTGTCGAAGATGTTTGGTTTGCGCGACATAGCACTTGTTGACAAGCAGAGCCGATGATGATGTTGGAAACCTCTAGTTGGACACGGGTTGTCGAAGTGCTGTCTTTGGCTTGGTAGTCCCGGCCAAGGACTTTGTCCATTAGTTCTGTTCTGCCATTAAAATGCTGGACAGACGACGACATAAATCATGTGGTCAGTGTGACAGAACAGTGTTTTAAGGACGTACGGTCCGTGCGGCTGGGCACTTTTTCAAGGGTGCATAGTCGGTGCAGATTTAATATGCTTGTCTCGACGACGAGCAGAACCATCGGAGACGCTTGGTCATTTGTGATGGAACGCCGCATTAATGTAACGATGATCCCTGCACATCCTCTGCAAATCTTTGTAATTGCAAGCAAAATACCATGTTGTAGAGGAGTATGTTAGCCCGAACCGACGATGATGTCGATGGGGGCAGTTGGTGCGTTAAGGCACTTGTCGAAAGACAGTTTATGCTCAACTTTTGTTTGTTTTGGATTGGCACATGAGTGAGTGATGGCACTGTGGTTTTTTGCTTTCATGTGATCCCTGCAAAATGCTTTTTGAACAAAATGACTAGAATATATTATGTTAGCTAAACACAATTATATATGCTCGACATATAGGTTTTGAAGGTTGTAGTCTTCAAATTGTTGTTCGTTAACCTGCAAATTATTTGACTTTGCAAGCAAAATAACATAGGCTACCAAGTTGTGTTAGGTAGTGAAAGCTAGAAGGCATGGCACTAAGTTTCATGTGATACACATTTCGATGTAATATTGACACTTAATTTTGATAATCAAATCAAATTGCTTTCACGTTGGAATTGTGAATAATTGTCATATTTAATATTTGTACTTGAAGTCTATGGAACTAATATGTTTAACATATAACTGCTCGGAAAATAGTAAGAACCTGATCCGACGATCACGTCGGGGACACTGTGATAATGGTCAAGGCATTGTTTTTTTTTTTTAACCAAAAAAGGGTGCAGCAAGAAAGCTAGCAACCCTCAAAATATATTATAAAGCAACAGGAGAGATATATGATACAAAAGGAGGAAGGGGACCAAACCAAAACTTCCTCAGTGAGAAGATAACCTAAAATTTGGAAAACCATGCTTGTTTCTAAGATATGATTCCATTGCAAACAAAGGAGTGGTAGACCAAAACACAAAAGAGTCTAAAGCCATGGTTTGCTAGGGAATCAGCAACTTGGTTTCCTTCACGAAAAATATGCGTTACTATACAATTCATACCACAAAGTCTGGAAATAGCATTGGACCATTTGTTTCTTATCTTCCAAGGAATGATACTCGAGTTCTTAAACGCTTGAACAACAAGGCATTGTGCCAATAATCTGCTCTTGGACGTCAGAAAGGATGCTGAAGCCTTTTCGACGTATGATATTGTTGTTTTTGAACCGACGAGGGTGTCAAGCTGATGCTGTCGAAACAGTTTGTCGAGCTTTGTGGCTCAAATTCTGAATCGACGATGATGTCGGACTGCTGTCTGGCGATGCAGTTTGTTTGAGCTTATGGTGCTCAGATTTGGTACCAACGATGATGTCAGGAATGTTTGCTCGGAGCACTTGTTGAGAACATGCGTTGAAGGTGTCGGAGATGCTAATTCAGTGCGACGGAGCACTTGAAATGCCAAAATGGTTTTTTGTCCTTGATTCTGCGCTGATCCAAGGATGGTGAATAGCCATTTCGTATGGTTAAACTCAAACTGATTTGTTCAAGCTGAAATTCATTCAATGTTCAACATGATGATGAATTGATAAAATTTATTGAGCATCAAATAAGTATCAAGAATCTAAGATAACTTATAGTATGCATAGGTGTAAAACTAGATAAATTGCCACCCAATAGGGGTGTTACGGTTCGGTTTGGATTGATTTTTAGTAAAAAAATGTCCGAACCGATCAAACTTTCATCGGTTAATTTGGATTTGTTCGGTTTTCACTGTTTTTCAAAAAAGAAACTGAATCAAACTAATCGGTTTGGTTCGGTTGATCGGTTTATTTAAAAATACAATTAAAAAAAAAAATCATATTCTCACAAAATATTTTATAGAACTTTGTATAATTTTATTTCATATTTTTTTTTTCATGTTCTCTATTTTTCAAACAACTTTTTATAACTAACCTTACTCAATATTTCATAATCCAAGATTCATTCATCCATCATTCTTCAAAAACAACTTCATCAAACTCAAATATTTCAATCATTCATGATCCATACATGCATCATTTATCAACAAACACAAAAATTCCAAAAAAAAACATCCTAAATTAAAACATAGTCACACACGAATTAAACATCCTAAATTAAAACATAGTCACACACGAATTTGACATCAGTGCAAATTTGACTAGTATATATATTTTATAGTTTTATTTCAATTTTTATCAATACACATCAGTGACATCAGACGCAATCAAAATTTTATGCAAATCACAAATGCTTTTTTTTTTAATGGCTTTTTCTAATCTTCGCTAAACAATGACATATAAGTTAACGTGTATAAATCAATGACATAGAAAATGAACATGGAAAACAATGAAATATAATGAGTGCAAATCAATGGCATAAACATGATAAAATTAACCAAAAGATGAACGATCTCAGCAGTGACCGATGGCGATGAATAATGGGTTTGGTGTGGTTGACGGCTAGAGTTTCTTTTTTAGTAGAAATGAAAGAGTCCGACTAATGAGATGAGAAGAAGATGAGAGAAAGTGAATGGATTAAAAAGTATTTTATGTTTAATTTTGGGCTTAACCATAAGTTTGTGTGAGGTATGATAATTTTGGGCCTAACCATAATTTTGGATTTTGATACCGTCCTGACGGTCGATCAATTAATTGTTTTTCGCAGATTTTTGCTTCTTATAATTTTTTTAAATGTGGTTTCACGACCATATACGGGTTACCTTGCTGATTAGTGAATTTTTGTTAGGATAGATTTGGATCGATCCACTCGGTTTGATTTATTATGTTGTATCCCTGTTTTTTGTTGTACTTGAGCCACGTCTAATGTCTTCAAAATCTTTATCTATTTCTTTTTATTTAATATAATTTTTCTTTTGACTAAAAAGAAGATAAAGAAAAAACAAAGACAAATTATTTTTAGAAAAGAAGCGATCTTGAAAATATGTAATTTTTTGAAAAGTAGGTATATGCTTTGTAATAAATAATTTATAATTTTTTTTAAAACATAAAAAAAATTACAAAATATTTATTACAACTCTTTATATATATATATATATATATATATATATATATATATATATATAAATATATAAAA
>Ga0228711_1009045_pt1 | contig 13699 bp, 11 predicted proteins | sample MedpolnodulmetaG_2_FD_177996 | JGI IMG/M metagenome (GOLD analysis project Ga0228711, IMG submission 177996) | Root nodule microbial communities from Medicago polymorpha collected in Santa Monica, California, United States - brown nodules | ecosystem: Host-associated > Plants > Roots > Nodule...
GTAAAATATTTTATCATGAAGACACTCTCAAAAAAAAAAAGTTATCATGAAGATTTTCTAAAAATTACTAATTGAAAACATCATATGAAAGCTATTTTTTAAGATCACCCAATTCTATCGTGCACTTATATCCGTAAATAAATTCAAATAAGTTGTTGCTAAATCAATCCAAATACAATTTGGTTCTTCCCAAAGACCATTCCACTTGTAAATCTATTTTCTTTAATAAAGTTTTCAACAATCAAATTAACGAGGTAGGCGAGACAGTGGATGAAATTAAGGTGTTATCTTGGAGATGGGGGTTGGCTAGATTAAAGTGTACGTACGCCTTGCTTATGTTTATGAGTGGTGTTGCCGTGTTGGAATCCAGAAGATTGTCTATGGAGATGGTGTAGAGCGGGGCGTACATATTTGGCTGAGCAGAGTGGTGTAGACTGTGTGGAGTTGTTGCAACCTATACATTAGTGTTGTCTGTGTTTCATTTTTCCTTTGGATGGTTTGGGAATTTTATTCTCAGGGTATCATTTTGTGCTTCGAGTTCTGCTCTTTACCCAAAAGTTTTTGCTCATTTTCAAATGAAATGACCAAAATACCCCTACGCATGTTAACTCACGCTAGTACAAATGTCAACATAAGTTATCACATGTTGCGTGAGTTAACATGCGCTAGTGTTAATTTTAGAGAGAGTTAACTCACGTTGTCATTTTCACTAGCGTGAGTTAACTCACGTTTATAGTAGTAAGCAGTTACAACATTAAATGCAATTAGTTACTAAACTGACTTTGAAAAAGTCTAGAATGACCCGTAATCACGCCACATTCATAACTTAACCGAATTACGCCAGTTTAACAATATTATCAGATAATACGACATAATCGATCCAAATTACACAAAATCATCATTTTTCTCACAATCACATAATCACCAATAAACGATCCTAACGGTCCAAATTACACAAATTCGCCGGTAATGACCCGTAATCACTTAAACACACTTAATGATACGTAAACGATCCAAATTACACCAATTTGTCCATAAATTTCTAAAATTACATAATCTCACATAAACGGTCAAAATTACCCAAATTCATCGTTAAATTACATAAAGACAGATTCATTAAAATTCAACAATACAGACACAAATTCGGAAAATATTACACTATTACACTTAAATAAATATTACACTTCAACTGATCGGACAAAAAGATACAAAGTGTTATCCTCAACCATTAACCTAAACATGTAATCAACGTCGCTATCATTTTTGAGAAGTTGTGGATAATACACGGTCTTCCAGAAGTCTTCTTCCTTATCCTCCCCCAAGCTCAGGCCTGACACATTTACTATCATATCACGTGTTCTATGATTTGAACCAATACGAATAAAGAAGTCGTCAAGTTTTGCCTTCAACACGTCCAACTTGTCGATGGGGTTTACAGTGAACCAAGCCCTCTTTTTCACATCTGCACAACGAACATGGAGTTTAACTGGATCTTGTGCATCTTCAGACATGTTTCACTTCACAAAAATATAATGAAAAACAAATATGAGAGAAATGAGATAAAATAAATAGTTGAATAATTAGTGACAAAGTAATGCGAGTAATAATTGGTGTGACATAACCGGCCACCAAAAAAATAATTCATTTCATATATTTATATAATATATAATATTAGTTACATATTGGCCATAAATATCCAAATTACACAACCGGCCACCAAAAAATATGTCGGGGTGTAATACCACCAAAAAAATAGGACGAGCACCGACCGACCAAAAAGTGTCATAACCTATCTAACTAAACTAGTGATAGTGCATAATCTTTGTCTTCATCCACGACTTCGAAATCTTGCTTTGGTTTTTCCGAAGTTGGAGTGTCACAAGTAATAGGATTGTGCTCATTTGTTGGTTTATTTGGCGGCTTCGGCTCCTTAGACATGAGCTCATTGAAGGCGGCTTGTCTATCCATGAACTCAAAATACCATTTCTCCGTCTCACCAATCTTGTGATTCATCCACTCCTTACAAGGAGGTGGTAACTGATGAGTCAATAATTAGTGTTTTTAATATAATATTTGAGTCCGTTTTATATATATTTGATTCCGTTTTATTTTATATTATTTCCTTTTTAGAACTATTTTACTTCAATTGCAAGTTATTTAATTTCAGGAACAAATAATTGAAAGATTTAGTCTTGAAGCAAAAGAAAGAGGAATTGGAGCTGATTCGAACTGAAAATACGAAAATTGAGGACAAAAATATGTTTCCCCCAAGTCAGAGACTTGGCACGGCCCATGCCACCAGCCACACGACTGTGCCAACCTTCAGGATGTTCTTTTGCTGCTTCTGCTTCAAGGACAAGCTACCTATTAGTTTATTTCTGACCTAAAAGCCTGTGGTTTCTTATGGAACATTCTAGTGATGTACTTTTTAGGGCTTAAGTCATTGTAAACTATAAATAGAGTAGTTAGATATCATAACAATTCATCTTTTGTTCTTGGAAATAATAAGTGACAATTGTTTCTTTGAATAAAAGTTCACCGTTATTGTATGTTCTTCTTCTTCTTCTTCTCTTCTATGTCTACAATGAACGTTAGTGAGTAGACTCTTCTTGTCTTGGGATTGTTAGATAAGTCTAATGAAATAATCCTAATCAAACCAAGCCATAAACCCTAATTTTATATAAATCTACTTTCTAATCTAATTTCACGGTTTTTATAATGAATTAACAAATACCAAACTCATAATGCGACAGTGGGGGGTTAGTATTTGTTAATTCATCATCACAAATATCAATTCATAATGCGACAGCGGAGCTTTGATATTGGAACAAGTGAAATTAGAGAAGGGTTGTGAAACATGAGAATAGTCTAGCAAACCTTGAGACATACAAAGTTTCGTTCTTCAAGGATTCTAATAGAAATCAACCATGAGAATAGGCGTGGTTGCTAGTGGAACACACTCAATGACTTTGAGAGAAGCTTTGATACGCTTAAGAGAAACTTGTCTTTAGAAAGTACGTCGAATATAAAGTTTAGGTTTAGGGTTTGTTTGTGAAGGGTTTGTTATTATGATGAACCAATAATCCCAAGGAGTTATTATTTTTATTATTTTATTTTAATTAAAAATCCAAACCTTATAACTTAAAACTCTTTTCTAATCATTGTTGAAAGTTAATTAAATTCAAAACTCTCTATCGGAACGATACTCTTTTTACTACTTCGGTAGAACCGTGCACTTACAGTTTTACTCATCAAGTTTTTGGCGCCGCTCCCGGGGAGTTATTGTAATTTGATTAATTTTTTTTATAACGGTTAGACTGAAAGAAGAAAAAAAAACTTTTTCTTTTTCTTCCTTTATTTTTACCATTAACTTCTTGGGTTCTTATTCTTTTATGCGAAGAAACAAAAGTCTTGGTGAATTCGTTCCCGAGATCGAAAGATTTTTACATAAGAGAGTAAGAGAAACACAAAATAATAACGATATGGCTAAGGAACACACTCTTAAGGAGTATGCAACCCCTTCTACGGAAGAGCCATATGCTATTATTGTGTACCCAACGGTTGAGGGTAACAATTTAGAAATAAAACCTGCAGTTATTTACTCAGTGCAGCAAAATCAATTTTTCGGATCACCCACTAAGGATCCGAATATTCATATTTCTACTCTTTTAAAACTCAGTGGAACCTTGAACGCAATCCAAGAGGCCGTAAGACTGCACCTATTTCCTTTTTCCTTAAGGGATAGAGTTAGTGCTTGGTTTCATTCATTGGAAGTTGGTTCTATCGCTTCATGGGACCAAATGAGGCGAGCATTCCCTGCCTGATTCTTTCCCCCTTCTAAAACCGCTCAATTAAGGGCGAGGCTTTACCAATTCGCTAAAAAAGATGGGGAATCTCTTTACGATGCGTGGGAGCGTTTCAAAGAAATGTTTAGCCTTTGTCCCCATCATGGTTTAGAGAAGTGACTTATTATCCACACTTTTTATAATGGTCTTTTATATACCACAAAAATTTATGTTGATGCAGCTGTAGGTGGAGCTTTGATAAATAAAACTTACACAGCAACATATGCTTTGATCGAGAACATGGAACAAAATCACTATCAGTGGACAAGTTAGAGAGTCATCACTGCTTCTTCACCCTCTAAAAAAGAGGCAGGTATGTATGAAATTTATTCCCTTAATCATCTAGCTGCTAAGGTTGAAGCACTCACACAAAAATTTGATAAAATGAATACTAGTGGTGTCACATCTGCCCCTGTATCACCTCCTTGTGAAGTTTGTGGTGTATTTGACCATATTGGCATTGATTGCCAACTAGATAGTGCTATTGAAGGTGTTGAGCAAATAAATTATGCTCAATACAACCAAGGAATGAGGCAAAATTACAACTTTTATAAAACTCCTTAAAATTTCTATGGACAAGCAGCACCACCTGGTTATGCAAACAACCAGAGAGTCCTTCAGAAACCTAGTTTGGAAATTTTAATGGAAAGTTATGTCATGAACCAATCTAAGCAGCTCCAAGAGCTTAAGAACCAAACCGGTTTTTTGAATGACTCTCTTGCCAAACTCACATCAAAAGTGGACTCCATTGCTACTCACAACAAAATGTTAGAGACTCAAATCTCTCAAGTAGCCCAACAAGTGGCTACCTCCTCTCAAACCTCCGGAATCTTTCCAAGCTAAACTGAAACCAACCCCAAAGGCCACATAAGTGCTATTACTCTTAGGGATGGTAAACAATTAAAGGACCTCGTTGGGAAAAGTTAAGAACAATGAGGGAGAGATAGTGTGTGATGAGCCTCAAAGTGAGAAAGCCATAGGAGAGAATGAAAAACCACTTGTTTCACCACCTCATGAGCTTAAAATTCCATTAACACAAGAGTTTGCTAAATCCAAGTTAGATGAGCAGTTTAGAAATTTTATCGAAACACTTCCAAACAAATTGCCACCTAAACTTAAGGATCTAGAGAGTTTTTCCATACCTTGTGCTATAGGATCTGAAACCATTAAGAAAGCCATGTGTGATTTTGGAGAGAGTGTCAGTTTGATGCCCTTGTCTCTTTGTGAAAGATTGGGTATAAGGTAGAGAAACCTCTTTCTAACCGTCAAGCTAATGACTTTAAACGAGCGCTTCGTGGGAGGCAACTCATGAGTTTAATTGTTTTTATTTTGTTTGTTTTGTGTTGTTTTAATTTGTTTTGCAAGTATCTGCCCAAACATGATTCGAAAAAGAAAAAAAATAAAATAAAATTGGAGGCCTTGACCAGAAGCTTGGCACGGCCCGTGCCTGTGGTGGCACGGCCGTGCCAACCCATCAGCACACAAAAACCAAAAAAATTTCCCCTTCTTCCCTCATTCAAACAGTACAACCTCTTTCATCTTCAAACTTTTCTCTCTAAACCCCCATAACCTTCAAACCTCCAAAACTCCACCAAATCAAATAAATTCTAACCCAAATCATCTCGAAACATAAACCAACCATCATAACTAACTTTCATCCATCCAAACCAAAAATTCACCAAATTCGTAATCCCTAAAAATCTAACCCAAAACCACAATTTCTTCACCAATCTTCATCACTAAACTCAAAAACCTTACTTAAACCCCAACCCCATCACTAAAACCCTAACCCTCTCCAAAACCCAAACCAAGTCAACTAGGTCAATGGCATCTAAGAGGAAGGGAAAAGAAATTGAAGTCTCCGGAAGCAGTGCAAGCAGAAAACAATCAACAGTCTGAAATCATGGGATCGAATTCAAGGATCTCGAACAAAGGAATTAATCTCTAGAAATAGCTCTCCTTGCAGGTACCCTAATGTTAATGATATGGATAGACTAGGAATAGATGAACATGTGATTAGGCTGTTGAATAGACTGGGTTGGTCGAGATGTTGAAACCTACGAGGGGGTTTGAAAACTTCACCTATGAGTTCTTGAGCTCTCTTTCTTATATAAAGATAGGGCGAAGACGGATAACCCCGTTCATAGGATCACATTCCGGATCTTAAATGTTGCTAATGAGATGTCATTGGAAGCTTTTTGCTCCAAACTTAGCCTCGCAAATGCAGGGTATATCCATGACTCTTGGGATCAAAGTTTAAGACCGGCCGACTACGACCCCGTTGCCTTTTGGAAGAGCATAATCAGTTCAAACCAATACAATTCCCGCTCCAATAAGGCTAGTAACATTCACAACCATATGCTTAGGTACCTTCAAAAGGGTTATGACTTGCACCATCTCGGGTAGGAAAGAGGGAGGAATGATGAGGACTGATGAACTTTTTATGTTGTGGGCTATGCTTTATAACCACCATGTTAACATTTGCTACTATTTGATTGATTATCTTGTTTCAATTGCTAGAAAGAAACCGAATGATAAAGGTGATATAGTGGTACGTGGTATCATCACTTTCATTGCTAGGAAGTTTGGATTGAATATGAGCAAGGGGATCAATAGAATTAAGGGGAACAATTATCTAGACTTAGATACCCTCACTACCATGTCTTTTATTAGAATCCATAACTTCCAATACGAGTGGAGAGTCAATAGGGCTAATTGTTTGATTATTCTACCTAATCCAGACATTACTAATCCGGAGGTGGTGGAAAACTTGTTTTATGTTGGCACTAACCCACAGGTACGCGATGATGGTGATGATGGTGGTGATGAAGAGGAGGTAGGTGCAAACTTGCACCGTGAGCAAGAAGCCGGTGGAAGCTATAATGATGAACGGTGGGCATGAATGCAAACCGAAATTCAAAGAATAAGCACCGAGCAACAAAGACAAGGTGTTGAAATGGCTGGGCTGAGGAACGATGTCCAAAGGGGCAATCGAATAAATGAAGAAACTAATCAAATGCTCCGGAACATGATGCAACACCTTCACCTCCAAGGTTCACCTCATAGACCTCAATAAAATTGCAACACCTTCTAAATTGGTCGTTTCTTATACATGAAAGTGATTTCTTGTGTTTTAAGTGTTTTTGCTATACCCACATCTTGTTTTATTGTGAAAATTCTCCAATGAGAAAAGCACAAAGTTGCATCCCTTGAGCAAGTGTATGAGTAGGTATTTTAAGGAGCACGTTCTAATTTTAGTGGTAAATTAACCCTTTAAAGTTTTCAGAGTAAAAGTAATATAAGTTAGTGTGGGAAATAATAAGAGGGCGGAAGCAAATATAACTATAAAGGGGACATCACTGAATCTGGGGGGAAAGGATACTCCCTCACTGACTTCCCCCGTGGAGGTGGTGTTTCCCTTGACAAATAAAGGTAGCTTCCGTAACTCTTCTAAAAATGGCATCTAAAAAATTTACCCAAAGCAAATAAAGCAAATAATTGCTTTCTTTAAAACGAGGATGGTACCCTTACAGCCAACCTGATTTACAGATGCAATGGTGTATCGAGGGCAACCTCTTTACTAGCGTCTACCCCACTCCCCAAATTTTAATTTTAAATATGCCATAAATAACCAAAGAATTCTCATCTCTCTTATATGAAATGAAGAAAGAACTTTTCTCGGTTGGTTTAGTGCCAAGGTTAGAACCTGTTTCCTCATAATATCTATCTTATACAGGAGCAAGAAAAGGGCTGGACTACACACACACACACTCACTTAAGACTTGTTGTTGGGTTGAATAAGATCATAAGAAATACTTGAAGTTGTGATTAGTGTACATTTGAAATAAAGCATTAGAGGAGACAAAAGTTTTTAATTGTTATTGTCATATGATTAATCTTGTTTATGCTGCTATGTTTATGTCTTTTGCTTGAGGACAAGCAAAGATTTAAGTGTGGGGGAGTTTGATGAGTCAATAATTAGTGTTTTTAATATAATATTTGACTCCGTTTATTTATATTTGATTCCATTTTATTTTATATTATTTTCTTTTTAGAACTATTTTACTTCAATTGCAAGTTATTTAATTTCAGGAACAAATAATTGAAAGATTTAGTCTTGGAGCAAAAGAAAGAGGATTTGGAGCTGATTCAGGCTGAAAATACGAAAATTGAGGACAAAAATATGTTTTCCCCGAGTCAGAGACTTGGCACGGCCCGTGCCACCAGCCACAAGGCTGTGCCAACCTTCAGGATGTTCTTTTGCTGCTTCTGCTTCAAGGACAAGCTGCCTATTAGTTTATTTCTGACCTAAAAACCCATGGTTTCTTATGGAACATTCTAGTGATGTATTTCTTAGGGCTTAAGTCATTGCAAACTATAAATAGAGTAGCTAGCTATCATAACAATTCATCTTTTGTTCTTGGAAATAATAAGTGACAATTGTTTCTTTGAATAAAAGTTCACCTTTATTTTATGTTCTTCTTCTTCTTCTTCTTCTCTTCTATGTCTACAATGACCGTTAGTGAGTAGACTCTTCTTGTCTTGGGATTGTTGGATAAGTCTAATGACATAATCCTAAACCAAGCCATAAACCCTACTTTTATATAAATCTACTTTCTAATCTAATTTCACCGTTTTTATAATGAATTAACAAATACCAAACTCATAATGCGACATCGGAGGGTTAGTATTTGTTAATTCATCATCACAAATATCAATTCATAATGCGACAACGGAGCTTTGATATTGGAACAAGTGAAATTAGAGAATGGTTGCGAAACATGAGAATAGTCTAGCAAACCTTGAGACATATAAAGTTTCGTTGTTCGAGGATTCTAATAGCAATCAACCATGAGAATAGGCGGGGTTGCTAGAGGAACACACTCAATGACTTCGAGAGAAGCTTTGATACGCTTAAGAGAAACTTGTCTTTAGAAAGTACGTTGAATATAAAGTTTAGGTTTAAGGTTTGTTTGTGAAGGGTTTGTTATTATGATGAACCAATAATCCCAATGCGTTTTTATTTTTATTATTTTCTTTTAATTAAAAATCCAAACTTTATAACTCAAAACTCTTTTCTAATCATTGTTGAAAGTTAATTAAATTCATAACTCCTTGTCGGAACGATACTCTTTTTACTACTTCGGTAAAACCGTGCACTTGCGGTTTTACTCATCAGTAACAGACAATCTTCTTTCAACAAAACATGAAGAAAGTGGTCGGGAATTAAGCAAAGACACATTATGTTGGAATGTGGCTTAAGTGGTGGAGCACTCCGGATTGGGAAATATGTCTCACATACACCACCCATTTCAGGCAAAGTCAATAGAACAACGGCTCTATTGTAGCAAGTACCGATTTAGGCTTTTCTTCAAAGTTACCGGTAGGTACCGGGTTAGTTTTTACTTGGTTGTGATGAATGTGAGCTTGAAAGGGAATTTTCACTTTAAATTTCACATCTTTGGTTGGTTTGACGTCGCCGGATGCTACGCTGGAACCTACGCCCACGCCGGAAGCTTCACTGGAAGCTTTGCTTTTGGCCGGTTTCGGTTCAACGCCATCCTCTGCCACATTTTCAACCATATCACTCAATGTCTATTCAATAAAAAAAATAACATAGAAAAAATAAATAAATAACTTGTGCGGCAAGCAAAGAAAGGAATAAAAGTGGCGCAAAAATTCAAAAATTGGGCATCACAAAAGCGTGACTTAAGTCACGCCAGTCTTAACCTTCGTGTGAGTTAACTCATGCATCCCTTCCAACTAGCGTGAGTTAACTCACGCTGACCCCTATCACCTATTGAAAAAAAAATGACGTAATTAGTAGAAAAACCAGTAAAATCAGATGAGTTTTGAGGGTACATTATCTGTTCTTTGATGCTTGATGGGCGTAGAAACTTGCTTCCTGGCAATTTGCAATGATTTGGAACGAAGATTTTGACCCAAAATATCACACTTTTTGGGTTTTTGGAGGTGGAAGGAAAGAAAAATGGAGTTGTGTGATTGCTTGCTGGGTTTTGTTCGAAAATAGTACTCAGTGCGAGTTAACTCACAAAGCGTGACTTAACTCACACTATATGAGTGAAGGGAGCAAGCAATTTCTTTTGGGTAAAGAGCATAACTCTTGTGCTTCTTATTGGTTGTTGTACCTGGTTAGGGTGTAGGTAGTGGTGTTTTTTAGGTGGAGTATTGAGCCTTTTAGGCCCAGTTGTAATGTATTTTGAGCTGGGTCAGTTTTTAGGCCAACTAGAAGTTTTTAGGATATCCAGGATAGGTGGGGTGTAATTGGTAATTGGTAGTTTTGTTTTAGGTTTTTTCATATGTGCCGCCTTATATATGGCTCCTCTTGGTATGTTGTTTATTGCAAGCCGGGCCCATCTTGTGCAAGTTATGCGTAATAATATTTACTTTTTTAAAAAAAATAGTTTCGAATTTTTGGACCTTTTGTAAAAGAAAATGATTTACACTACCAAAAAAAAGAAAATGATTTACATGTTGAGTACATATTTCTATTTATAGTTTATCTTAATAATACTAAAAAAAAATAGTTTCGAAGCATCAAATTAATGTAACTATGTTAGATTTGCACTCTTCAATTCATACAAAAAAAGACATTAAAATTAATGCAATTTCCATTAATAGATCCAACATAATTGGGATATTGTTGATGAATGTTCACCACCTGAACCACATTAGAAGCATCAAATTTCACTATAAGATTCAGAAAAGAAATGTCTTTTGCAAATTACAAACCTTTTCACATAGTTAAAGCTTCTGCTACCTCTAAATCCAGTAATGATAGAACTTACCAACAACTAGCAACAACAACTACTTCATTATCTCTCAAAGTAATTGTGAATACTTAAATGCACAATAGAGTGGAAAATAAATTATTGAATGTTTTTTTCAGGGGTTATTGAATGTTTTTTTAGTCACCATGAAGAAATATATTTTGAATAGTGTTGAAATTGAAATAATTATAATTTATAGAGATTAATGTATCTTCAATCTTTTAATATATATATAGACTGTAGTGATATTCTTTCGTAATCTTCAAATTTTAGCATAATAATGTTGTGATGATATTTTTCCTCAAAAAAAAATGCGGTGATGATATTTTATTTCCTATTCTTTCGTAATCTTGCTCTACTGTTTAAAATTTCTAATTCCGTCACTATATCTACATGTATGATGTGTATCCAAATATTGTGTCCTAAATTTGTGACAAAAACTTGTCTTTTGTTTTTGATTTTGCTAACCAGTACTTTTCGAAGTATGGTTAAGAAATCTATAAATAAAAATTTTATCTTAAAAAATGTAAGATATTGTTTTTAATTAAGTAATGATTACATAATTTTTTTATGAAAACTTACTTATTTTGAATGTTTAATCAATATTCTTGGAGCAAGCATTTTTTTTTCTTTTTTTTGTAATAGGAATGATCAACCTTGTGGGACCAACTAGCACATAATTATTCTAGAGACTAGAGTATTTAACACACATGCCAAGGGGAATGTTTATGGGGTCCTCTCCTCACGATGAGTAAGGTAAAAAAGAAAATAATGCAGTATGTCATGTGTCAGATACCGTCATTCTCCTTTTTCTCTGCCAACCAGGATACACAAATGAAAGTGGTGGGACGTATAATTAGCAATGATAGTTAGTGATAATGGTGTCAAGGTGCATAGTTTGGATCTTGTATGGGAGTATTACTATTGAAGAAAGACGGTGTGCATGGTCACAATTATTACTATTTAATTATAAAAAAAAGATTACATGACATTGAATGTTGGTGTAAAATTATTGTATGACACAATGCATCAAAATTAAGCTCTTTAAAAATTTAAAACATTAATTTATGCTTTTCCTCTTTTTTGAGAGGAGGAAGGGGAAATGTTTTTCCTCTTTAAATAGACATTTTTTTACAAGAAAAAGAAATGGACTTCCTTGATTTTGGATGATCCATATTAATTTTTTACATATAATTATCCTTAAAAAAATATTCACATATAATTAAATAGAATAATTTCATTTTCATTAAGAAGTTAAGATTTACATATTTGAGATGTAATGTAAGATTCGTGATAAAATGTAGACATAGTATTCCTTCAAAAAAAATGTAGACATAGTATTATACTCCTAAAAAATCCACTAAAAAAATTTATTATGTCCATCACTTCAAGTAAATGATAAAAACAAAATAGGACAGGAGAAATTAAATGATAAAAAGAAAATGGTGATTTTACTCAATTGCTCATATTAATTATTTGTATATTTTCATAATAATAAATTCAAATTAAAGAATAATAACTTCAAGAATAATAACTTGAATAATTAATAATGAGCAATTGAGTAAAATCATCATTTTTTTTTTATCATTTACTTTCTCCTATCCTATTTATAAAAGATATTTGTGTCAATAAAATTTAATGTATTTGGTTCAAATTCTTAGCAGACACATAAACTTTTATTGATTCAAATAATCAAATGCCTTTTATAAATATTGTCATAGTTGAGTATATTTTTTCTTAATTCGTATAAAATGCTTAAATGTGACAAATATTGTGGCACATAAGGACATACTATCATAGAAGAGAAGACAATAGTTATAGAAAAATAAATACTAACAAATGTCTTTAGGTATAGTTTAAGAAATTAAAAGAAATAACTTTTACAAATAAAATGATGAATCAATTAATTTGGCAAGCGAATATTTTTAAGACAATTTTTTTAATGAATTCTTTAAATCACGATTTTAGCTTGCCCCAAAAATAAAAGGAAAAAAAAAACGATTTTAGAACACTTGTTTGTGGAAGCATGTAGAGGTGAGTATTTGTCGCGTGGGTTTAACTTAGTTGATAGGGACAATACATAATATATGTAGGGATTGAGTTCGAATATCAGATACATTATTTCTCCACGTTTAAAATATGTGAGCTACGACACTAAGTTAATTGGCAAAAAAAATAAAATGTAGAGGTGAGTATTTGATTGAGGCTAGAGCTTTTATAATGTCTGCAATTTAATCTTACATTTATTTTTGATTAAGCTAGACTTATAAGTTATAACTTATTGAATGCAATGTCACGTGAAGATATCAGAAGTATCATCACCTGGCTGGCTTTTATTCCTCTCTAGCTAGATTGAGTAGTAACCATCTTCATGTCAAGGTGATACTTGCTTTAATGCAGACATGTATTTTTCAGCAACTGACACACCCCAAAACCTGAATGAATGAATGAATGTTTTTATACAGAACCGTACAGCACGCAAAGAAAGAAAATGGCAGGGAAAAGTAAAACCATCACATTCGCATTGATATTCACACCTAAATACTTCAATCTGAAATTCTTTACATGATCAATGACATCCCAATTCATTAATAACATGGAAATGTTAACGAATGTTTTCAAGATATTGATTAATAAAACAAGGGAAATGTTCAGGGCACAAGTTAATGAATCAATATAAAAATACTTTATTGAAATGTGTGCATTACATTGAATCTTTAACTTTTTAATGAGTTGAATGTACAAAATTTTAGAAAATCTTTTTTCTTTTAGGTTTCTTAACACGTGTCCTAAGGGCACAAGTTAACACTACCCATAAAACAAATATAATATTATTGTATTGAAATTTGTGTAATCAATTCTTTAAAATGTAAAATTTGTTTTTACAACTAAAAATTGACTATTTTTTACTATCTTAATCATTCGGTCATACTCCATCCGTTTCAAAATACATGTCCATTTTGGAGAAATTGCAGTAACCAAGAAACCAAATAAATTTTGTTATTTTTGATGAAATTATGTGTGTGTTTTCTATAATACCCTTAACCATTTATTATTTCATTC
>Ga0228711_1009047_pt1 | contig 13698 bp, 3 predicted proteins | sample MedpolnodulmetaG_2_FD_177996 | JGI IMG/M metagenome (GOLD analysis project Ga0228711, IMG submission 177996) | Root nodule microbial communities from Medicago polymorpha collected in Santa Monica, California, United States - brown nodules | ecosystem: Host-associated > Plants > Roots > Nodule...
ATTGATTGAATTCTGCTACAAACAAACCAAATCAATCAATAACATTAATGAATTCATTATTAACGGAGTACAACACAATTACTAGTATAATAATCAACATAAATGAAATGAAAAAAAAAAAAAGGGAATATTGTGGTTGCGGCATGGACACTTACTATAGAAGAAAGATGAGTGAAAATCGTGAAAATCGAGCGAAGAAGAAGGATTGATAGATGGATCAAGGCAGGCAGCCGAAACCGAAATCAGAAATTGATGATGACTGGTTGGTTAGGGTTTGGGGAAAAGGGGAAAGGGAGAACGCAGAAGAAGAAAAATAGATCCAACAAGTAATTTGATAGTATCTGATTGTTTGGTTCAAGCCGACACCACCCCCTGTTCCCCCGACTCACTTCCCCGAACTCTTTCTTTACTACTTTCTTTCTTCATTGCCAATCAAAATTTAGAGAAAAAAAAACTTACACGCATTTCGTGTGATTTTTTAAAGGAAAATGCTCTCCGGACACAAGGATTTAAAAAATGAAATTATATACTTAATCATTTCTTTTTAATCGTCACTTTTGCAACAAAAAAAAAATTGTTTTTAATTAACTGTCACTTTTAAAGTTCAATACAACATTAAATGTTGTTTTGTCTTTATTACCCTTAATTATTTATTGTAGAGAGAGAAGCCTATGAAATGAGATATTAAATGATGAATGTTATTATAGGAAAAAGATAAATTGTTGTATCAAAAGTAGTAAAGTGTATTTGTTGTCTTGGTTTGTGTAAAAAACTCAAAAGTGACAATTAAAAAGGAACATAGAGAATAGTAGTTATTACATTGAAAACTGTGTAATTAATACTAAAAAAAAGTTAAAGATATTTCCTTTTATGGTAATAATAACATGTTGTACTCCGTTTCTAAATATAAGCAAAATTGACTTTTTATGTTCATTCATTTAATATGAATGTGATTCATATGAATCACATTCATCATTAAATGAATGAACCTAAAATGTCAATTTTATTTATATTTAAGAAAAATGTTAATGAGTGCCCCCGAACTTTAATTAGTAAGTTTTTTACGAAAAGTTGTGTATTGAGTGCATTGGAAATTGTAATAGTTACTTTTTAAAAGAATGATTACTAAATTTAGGATGCTTAAAGAATGTCATAGGGACACTCGTTAACAAAACCCTATATTTAAAAACGGAGGGAGTACATTTTTTGGCATCTTTAACTAGTGCTTCGGGACGGTTAGCATGACCCTTTTTTAAATTTATGATTTTAAAAAAAAAAACATCATTTTATGTGAAGACCCGTCTCTTTAAAAATTTTGGGGGATAAAATATGGTTAAGAGAAAAAAAGTACATCACACGTTTATCTCTTCTCATCATAAAGACAATTATATATGAGACAAAGAATGTCAAAAAGATTACTTGGCAATGACTTGATGAAAAGATTTGATCTATCCCCTTTATTATACTCTTCGTCAAATTAATAGTTTGTGGGATATTATCTTCATAATGATTTGTTGCAGGGACTCACTTTTAAAATAAGAAAAAACACATGTTTCTTGTATTCGTACAATCATCTCTTCTCTATGTTGTATTATTATATTATATTATACATAGATATTATTATTACTATACACACATGTATTTTCTAAGGTGCACTTTAGTGATGTGTCACCTTATCAAAGTCTTCCTTTTCTAATTAATCTCTTGTACTTATGTTATATGACTCTTTTTTTTTACTTCTTTATTATTTATTATGTAACTTCCAATTAATTTGTAGGACTTCTTCCACTATTCACTTTTTTATTTATAACCTACAAATTAAAAAAATTAATATGTAACTTCCAATTAATTTGTGTAGCTCCTTCTACTATCCATTGTTTTTCATTTATAACCTACAAATTGAACAAATTTAGAGTATAATTTTTCATGTTCTCTTTCACCCTTTATAACCACTACCTACCCCACATTTATTTAATACTCTTTTAAATATTTTGGCAGTTATACTTAATCTTAGAAGGTTTCCTCCATGGTATTATTGCAGCTACCATATTCAGTTGAACTAAAGCTTCCCCATTTTTAACTAACTATCGTAAGCATCCATGAGACTCCCCCTTTTTCTTTTTCGTATGTATTATTATAGATTCATCATTCATTCATAAGCTTCTTATTGTACGTATTACTACTCTCTCTCTTTTTTGTATTGGCCACTCATGTTAAAATTCACGATGATTATCATTAAACTAAGAAACCATTATATTATTAACTCTTTTAATTGCATGTTTTCAATCTTATTGCCATTTTTTTATTGTTATGTTGTTATGGCCAATTTGAATTCTATGACTCTAAGAATTCAAACTCAATACATATGAAGGAAATAAAAAAGGAAATTAAAGTAGAATACGTTTATATTTGTACTAAAATAATCTTATGCTTAGGTAATGTAATTTTCTACTTATCTTTTTTCATTTGCATTGCTCATTTAATTATCTTATATGGATATGATGTTATTTTTTTAGGGTAATAGTCATTTTTGTCCTTGAATGTATAATAAGTAGTCACAAAGTCCTTCAATGTATCCAAATTTTAAAATAATTTCTGATTGTGCACTATGTTAGTCAAAATAGTCTCTGACGCTAAAATAATATCTTAATACTCACGATAACTATTTTCATATAAAGACTGAAATGACAATAATTAAATACTTATAAGGACTTAGATAATAATAAGTAAGTATATTGAAGGACTTATATTACAATATCAATAAAATATTTTAATATCAGAGATTATTTTGACTAACTAAATGCACAATCAAAAACTATTCTCAAATTTTAATACATAGAATTATTGTGACTACTCATTACACATTCAGAGACCAAAATGACTATCGACCATTTTTCTTAATTCTTTCAAGTGTTTGTTTCTAATATTTTTCTCTATAACTCTAAGAATTCTAACTCAACACACTTTTTTTTTTGAAAGATCCATCTTAACACACATGAAGGCCACATTAGAAACAAATAGAAAATCAAAGTAGAACGCATTTAGATTTATACCAAAATAATCTCATGGCCAGGTAGTATAATTTTCTATTTTTTTAATTGAATTGAGTGACGACGACTTATATTAGTCTTAACATAAACTGTTGCACGTGGATTTGTAATGTAATGCAATTTTCTACTTATTCTGAACTGAATTGGGTGATGACAACTTATATTAGTCTAACATAAATCGTTATAGGTCGAGGGTGCGACGGCCTAGGGCCCATGCATGTATGAGGCCAATGAAAACAATTATGGTGGGAGGTGTATATAGAAATATTTGGTTTATGTGGGGTATATATAGCAAAGTTCACATAAAGACCCCAAATACTGACAATGACGAAGGGGTGGAACAAAGCTTGTTAATGTTTTTGGCCGTTTTGACGCAATTTGCTATATATATATATATATATATATATATATAGCACAAAGATTTCTATATACACCCTTCCTATAAAAAAATTGGTTGTTCTTAATAATGTGCAAAAACAATTATTATTGAAGAAATTTATGATATTTTTTGGGCCCTTTGTTGCTAATATGTGTCTCACAAATATTAAAAATATTGGTGATGTTTATTATCCAAGAAATTGTGATAATTTTACAACAAAACAAATTATATTTTAGTTGAAAATGAGCTCAATAGTGAAATTAATCCTAATATTGTCTTTGAAAAGTTCCAAAAAATTAAATTATATCGATATAGTAATGTCAAAATTTACATGTAACATTGTATCATTTCTTACAAAAAAAATCAAAATTTAAACTAAACCCTAAAACTAAAAAAATTCTAATTTAAGTGAAAAAAATCTATCATACCAACATAATTTAAGTGAAAACTTACTTGCTCTTGTTATTGGAGTGTTGATTGATTTGAATTTGAAGGAATTTCAAATTTGGGTAAGTTGAGAGGGATTTGAGATTGTAAATGAGGAAATGAGGCTCTGCCTATCTTAAAACAGCACACAACGTGACTTAAAGTCATACAAGGGTAAAATGGGCAATTCAGCTGGGAGCGAGCAATTTATGTTGGGTAAAGAGCAGAATTCGATTTGATACATACACCCTACCTATAAAATAAACTTTGCTATATACACCCCCTACAAAAAAAAATTGGCCCCTTACGAACTTGGCCCCTCGGTCGTTGCACTCTGTGCCTGTGCCTAAACCGGCCTTGATGAAGTGTGGTAAGAGTTTGATCTTGTAGGCAAAATTATCAAATCTCATTAAAGATAATCGTAAAATGGTCATTAATATCACCTTGATTAATAATAATAATTTTCTTTTTTCCAAATTTAAAAAATTTATTAAAAAAGGTTTTTATTGGAGATATAAGTTAGTTACTTATTAGTCCTTGTAGAAAATAGTATAAATTGCTTGTAACTACGTCATTAAAAAGTGACTTCCTCATTTTCAATACTCATTTTTTTCATTGATACAAGAGTTTCATAACTTTTTTCTGATTTCTTCTATGGATGTCATGTCTTACGACATAGTATCAGAATTAATTTGGTATCTGCTTTGAAGGATTTTCTAGTGCACCTTGTAGAGAAAATCCAATTTTCTAGATTTTTTTTCTCATTCATAAATATGTTTTTTTTTTCTCTTTCGTTTTCTCAAAAAGTTTCTAGCAGCATTTTATTCTGATTTAGTTTCTTTTCTTAATTCCTTCAATCAAATTGTTTACGATCCGTATCTTAATTTCATCTAATTTCTTTGCTTCGATTCTATTTTGTGTGTCTTCTCCTTCGTGATTTTACTCGCAATTTGGTTAGATCTTGTTCAAATCATTTTCCCTCAAATCCTAAGAATTCATGATTTCCTGTGTTTTCTTTATGTTAGTTTTTTGTTCAAATTCATGTACGATTCAAAATTCTTGTTCAAATTCTTGATTGGTTGCAATTTTCAGTCTATGAATCTTTCGATTTCTTTTTTATAATGTTTATGCTCTAGCGATTGTGATTACGATTCTATGTTCATCACAATTTTCCCAACTTTTTGAAATCCATTTTCCCCAATTTTTTGTTCAATTTTGGTCCAGTTCAAGCTGTTCTGTGTTTTCGTTTTTCAATTCCTCTTTTGTATTTCTAAGGGTTTGTTTGGTTCAACGGATGGGAGTAATGGGGAAGGAGATATTTTAATTAAATATATGTTTAGTTCAATAGAGGGAAGGGGAAGAGAAATTTTAATTAAAAACGTGTTTGGTTCACAAGGACAAGGGAGAAATTTTAAAATTAATTTCCTATTTTACCCTTAAACTTTATTAAATATACAAAAATGTTTGTTTTTACAATTTCATAGACCGACTATTATATAACCTAATAATAATAAAAATTGTTACAAGGATACAATAACCTAATAATAATAATAATAATAATCTCTTACTTATCCTTATTTATTAATTTTTTTAGGTCTATAGCAGTTTAACCTAATATTTTCCCGCTCATTTGTTATATTAGGTGCATCGTACCAATTTCATTCCTATTATGTTGCCTTTTCTTTTTGACAATATTTTCTACACATATTTAATATGTTTACAAACAGAATACCCTAATTTCCATGCAAACTCGGCTACCCTAATTTCCATGTAAACTTAACTATATATACCAAGTCCTAAACCGTGTTTCTCTAAAAATAAAAAAAAAATAAAAAAGCCTAAATTGGTTCATAAACTACTAGGTATTTTTTTTATCTTCTTAATAATCTTAGTTGGTTTTCCACTAATTTTCCTATTTTGTTGGCACTATACACACCTTCCCTCATCTATTTTTTGTTTTTATTAAGCTATAACACTTTACCAGAAAAAAAAAAAGGATACAACTAATCGGTTCACAAACTAAATGAAAAAATAAGGAAACTTGGCTAATTAAAATGAAAAACTAATTGATCCAAAATTGATGGTCACTTATCGTATAATGTTTGTTACGGCACAGCCCTCCAGATAATGCTTCATTCATCTAACAACAAGTAACAAAGAATAAGGAGACTTAGCTAATTAAAATGAAAAACTAACTGATCGAATTAATCCAAGGTATTTCATTCCTTTCATATCGTTGCATAATAAACCTACTGAATAATATGGACCGTAATATCAAATTGGCAAACAAGATAGTTTATGTTCTATACCACTTCCCTTGAAAATGTTTTTCTTTGTTTAGTTGTTCATGTCAAATTTGAATCACTTTCGTATGTGTGTATATATATATATATATATATATATATATATATAAATATATATTTATCAGTCATGCCATTAATTATATATAGTAAATTAAAATATAACACTATTGTCACTTTGCTTTAGCTATTTATATTTTGCCAGTTTTAATTCCACATTTTCTCAACCAATAATATTTCCAATATTAGGTTTGCTTTTCTAACTCAGATTTCTACCCAATTCAACTTGAAATATATTGAAGGAGTCATACTTGATTTGGTGTTATCATGAGAGGTGTGGAGATGCAGGTTTTATAAGCTTGCAACCCACACTCTTTTTATGTTTTGCATCTTACAAATCTACATAATGTGTGTTATGATAATTTTGTGTTTTGTTCTTGGTGGAAATATATTTTCCAATGAATATCATCAGTATTTTTTTTGTGTTACGAGAGGTTGTTAGTGTAGATTTACATACCTTTTTATTTACAAGATTCCAAACCTCCTTTAATATTGTCATGTTAAGTATAATATTGTCGAGTTAATAGTTGTATTAGGGAATTACAGTTTCGAAATATATAGAAAGCTATTATTTGGTTTTTAATTTCTGAAGAGACCTTGCCTATGTTGCTTTTTTGTTCTTCTCATCCTATCAGTTGTCTTCAGTAGCTCACTATGAATTTTGACTACAAATTTTGTATTATTAGATTGTCTTTATGTAGCACAGATAGCTGCTGCATCAATCTTAATTTATTGCTCATGTTGATGTGTTTTCCAATGTCAAAAGGAAACTCTGTTGTTGCAATTTGCTGTCAAAAAAGTTCTATTGATTTAGTCTTGGTCTTCAGTAGAAGTTTAGAGCATAATAATGCCTTTATATACGAAACAGGTTGTGTTTATGGCCGCAATATAAATAATTGTTTGTTATCATGTAATTAAATCATATTTTTAAGTGCAATCCTACTTTTTTATATTTTTTTCCATAATAATCGAACCATTCCCTGCAAGGTGTTATGGCTGCTTTTTGCACTCCAATTTCCGCAGTATCTGGAGGGAGGAAGGACCTGAAACTAAAGACAAGAGTCGCACATATTTGGTGCATTCATGACAAAGATCGGCCAGATGAGATCAGTTGTATGAATCTGCTTCTGGTGGATGAAAAGGTGTGTATCAGGGGCAATGGGAGTATCAAACTCATTTTTCGGCACAAAAGTTGCAATCAACGGCAATTATCCGGAGTTTAGTGCCTATATATTGCATTTTATCAATTATGATGAAACTACATGTACTAAAAATTTCATATTTCTTTTACCAAATTATTGATATGATTATCGAATTTTCTTTTATAATATTTTCAGATTTCATACATTTTATGAAGTGTTTTATTTTGTCTGCTATGTATTATAACGTGTTATTTTTTCACCGTTACCAATTATATAATATTGCATTTTATTATTCGTATGTCAATCCCTTTACAATAAACTTGTGCGGAGGACGGGTCAAAAATCTAGTAAATGTTAACTCGTCTCGCTATACTTAACCTAATTTTTCCCTCCACACTTTTGCATTTAATGTTTATCTAAAAAGTAAAATAAAGTTATGTTCTTAATTATATGCTATTTTTTTGGAAAGGAATAATTGTTAAAGTAACAACCCGTTTTTCGCTAGATTTATTTTGTTATTTATTTATATGTGTTTATATGTACTTATATGTGATTAATTGCCTCTGTGTGTATTTTGGGTTAGGATTAGGGGATTTCGGTGTAGAAGGGTATTATAGTCATTTTAGACTCAGGGGTATTTTCGTCATTTTGTGAGCAAGGGTAAATTAGTAATTTCACGGTGAAGGTTATTTTTAGTGTTTCAAGTGAGAACCATTATTTTTACCAAGTTACTATTCGGTAGTGCTAATTAGTTTTAAACCGGTAATTATTCGATAACTTTTAACCGTTAGTGGATAGAAACTTTGGGAGTTAGTTTATAAGTGTTGTGAGCCCATTAAAACATTAAGAGGGTTAGGCCCAATTGTGTAGAGACTATATAAGCATTAGTCATTAAAGAAAATAAGGTTACACAATCATTTCATAAGTTTTTGAGAGAGGTAGAGAGAGAAGGTGCTAGAAGAGAAGAAACGGGTTTTCAAGAGAGAAGAACAAGGAGTGCAAGAAGAGGGTAGAGAATCAAGGGATTGAAGCTAAAATGAAGCCTTAGCTTAGAATTGTGAAGATTTAAGGTAAGGGGGCTAGTTTTCATTCATAATCTTTTGTATAATTTCTTTTCTACTTCTACCCATAAGTGCTTAATTGTATAAAGTGATTATTGTGAATTTAATTGATGAAATTCGTGCTTATGTGTTGATGCAATGTTTGAGTATGTGAATTTGATGTTAATTAAGTTGTTGATGATGAATTTACATGCTCAAGTTATGTATATAGGTATACTTGTGTTTCTGCTAAAAATTGGTGAATTATAATGTTGTTGTTGATGAATTGTATAGGAATTCACTTTTGATTGTTGTTGTTGTTATGAGATGTTGTTGTTGATGATTGAAACCTTGGGTAATCTTAACGTTAGAGCTTGAAGTGAAATTGTGTTGTTCTTGAAGGTTTTCATGAAAAATGGGTCAAATGGTGATTTTTGTCGAAATGATGTTTTGGTTCAAGTTTTATATGGATTTGAGTGTCTTTTCATGTTTAGAAACGTTTAGACAAACTTTGAGATCAAATTTGGGCATTGGGAAGTCAAAATTGGAATTTTGGAGTGAAAAATGGGTTTTTCCCGAGAGCTACATGTCATAGCTCGCCATGGCGAGTAATTTAGTGGCCATGGCGAGTACAACAGTTGTCTAACTCGCCATGGCGAGTGATTTGCTAGCCGGGGCGAGCTGCACAGTGACATCATTCCATGTTTCGCGTTCTTGCATCTTTTTCACACATTTCTGTTTTGAATTGCCTTTTGGTGTAAACATGAAAGTTTTAGATAATTGTGATATCTTTCCAGTGGCTTTGGTTTGACTTGAAGATGATTTTTAGATTTTGAGTTATGATGAAAACACTCCAAGTAGGTCTTGGAGAAATTTTAAAGAAACTTAGCATAACTATTTCCAAGTCAACCCGAAACTTATGGTTTGTTCCCAAACTTCAAAACTAGAAGTATTAGGAGTTCAATTAAGAGGTTTAAGAGTATTTAACATATGTCTTGTTGAATCTAACTTGGTTTGTTTTGAAAATGATTTGGTTTTGCAATATAGAATGAATGATACAAATTTGTCGTAACTTTATGATTTTGATGATTTTGTCGTAGTCGGCCGGTGAAACGCACATGTATATTCAACTACACTCATATGTGATCTAAGTGTATACATAGTCGAGGCCCTAGAGTTTATTTACTTGGTTTTGGTTCAATTGTCTCAATTAATTTAAAGTTGTATGTTAGTGTTGAACTATGTGAAGAAGTTGATGTTAGTGAATGCATATGTTGATTGATTGAGATGTTGTTGGTGAATACATATATGTTAATTGAATTGTGAATGTTGTTGGTGATTGCATATATGTCAAGTGATGGTGAATTGTTGGTGAATACATATATGGTAAATGATTGGTGATGATGTGGTGAATTGTTTGCGTGAACATATGCATTGTGTCGAGTCATATTTTCATGCATGCATGACTGATGGTGACAGATGTTTATATCCAAAATGTAAGACGAGTGTGAAATCTTACATACGATGTTTTTGTTGCATCGAAGGTGACGACCTTGAGGTGATTTGGTACCGCATGCATCTAGAAGAGTCTAGAACATTGCATGCATTTGAATAATTGATGAGTTGTGTCATAATTGAATATGTGACTTGGTGAATTTGTGCATTGGTGAAATTTGGTGAATGTTGTGATTATGTGGATTGGTGTATATGTGCATTGTGGATTTTGTTGATGATTGAGAATATTTGAGCTAGGCTCTAATTGCATGTCTTACTTGCCTGTGCTTATACACTTGGTGAATCTATTTGATGATAATAATTTTGGTAATAGTAATGAGGTGAGAATTGTATATGTATATATGTGTGATTTGGTGATTCCTTTGATAATGATGATTGCTTGCTTATAACTTGAAATGATGAATTGTAGCTATTGAGTTAAGTATGCTAAATGAAGAATAAGGTGAGTAATCCTTTCATTGATTGATGTTGATAAATGATGAGCTTATGTTGATGACTTGATTGAGATTGAATATGCTTGCTATACTATGTTAGTAATGTGATAGCTTGAGGTGTATGTAATGAGGTACAATATTCATGTGATGTTAATATTCTAGGAAGGATGGATATGTATATGTGTTATGCATGACATCCTTGAATGTTTATGATTGTTTATGTTTGATTATGATTGATGTGAAGCTAACCCCAGTGGTCTGTGGTGGACCGCCTACCTATTTGTATGAATGGGTAGACGGCGTGCATGATTAGTTTGTTTGCTGCTTGGTGAGTTGCTTGAGGATAGCGGGAGCTTCCTCTGTTTATCCGTTAGAGTCTTAGATTAGGCTCTGATTAGGTGTCAGTCTTTAAGATTCTTTGGATTTATTTACGTTATGGAGATTTTGCCTATTTGTCGGGTTTTAGAGATTTTATTTATGGATGTATGTTGATCTTATGACATGTATACTTTGGTCATGTATGATTTATATCCGCTGCGACTGTTGAGAATTTTTATAAATGCATGTTGTATGATATTTGTTGAAGATGTAGCGTCTATTTCTTGAATAAATGTTTTATTCGCGTCTATACCGCTGCGACAATTCATAGTTCGTTCTCACATTGTTTAATTTTTTTAAACTCTCTCAACCCTCTGAATCAGAATTCAGAATTAACCTGTAAGTTTTTTTTCTCTTCATGTTACAACTAATCAAAGTCGATTACTTTTATGGATTATTTGACTTTGCTGGTTTATAAGTGATTATGATTCAAATTGTTTACGTAACAATAGTTTGATAGTAATTTCGAGTTTGAGTGATGAATCCGCTCTGCACTCTTCAATTGCTTTCTTTCATAGTGTTATTTATTTGACTTAATATCAGTTTTAGCCCCCTAACTTTTCCAAAGTTGCGATTTTGGCCCCCTAAGAAAAAAAAACTACAAAACCGCCCCCTAAGTTTTGCATATATGGCTGTTTTGGTCCCCAAGGCCAATTTTGACTCAGTCTACGCTGACGTGGCACCCTAAGTGAGGTGCCACGTGTTTTTTTTTTATACCAAAAATTAGTCTTGAGGGGACAAAACTGCTATAGTTGCAAAACTTAGGGGGAGGTTTTGTAGTTTTTTTCTTAGGGGGCCAAAATCGCAACTTCGTGAAAGTTAGAGGGCGAAAACTGCTATTAAGCCTATTTGTTTTGAGTAGTCAACTACATGCACAACATCCACCGTTAACAGGCCTAACAACAACTACAACAAAGAAAATAAATCAAACCCCTTACACAAAAACCTCTACGAACTTTTCTACAATTATTAAATAAAATCAATCAGTCGTATAGAGCAAGCCATTCTATTTCGCTTATTAGGATAGGTTGGAATTAATGTTTAGAAATCATCCATGATTGGAATTTTTAGGTTCTCTCTAATTTTTGTGTGAACCATGAGCTCTATTTTTTGTGTTTACAATTTGGATAAAGTTTGTTGCCTTAATTCCAAGTAAACAAAATATTGCTTTGTTTTTTTATAAAGAAAAATATAAGTTTGTTAGAAAAATTGTAACAATCTCTATCTGCAGTTAAAAAAACACAACAAGTACAATGAAACAATAGAAATACAGAATTGCAAGTTATGAGGAAAATCACGTAAATCTATACTATATATAAAGAAAACTACCCTTTTCGGCTCTTTTGGGCTGGTTTTTTTATTTCCAAAATTGCCCTCAATTTTCAATACAAAATTACAAATAACTTATGTAACAAATCGATAAGAATAAATTTAAATATTAAACAAAACGTAACAAACACGATGTGAATATATATGTCTGATTTTTTCCCCTTTATCATTTAAAAAGTGTAACAAACTGGATGAGTATATTTATACTTACTTTTTTATTATCCCAATTATACCCTTAAACAATTTTTTTATAATAAATATTGTTGTTGGTGTCATTAAAAAAAGAATTTAGATTATATTTTTTGTTATATTGTTGGTGTCATTGAAATAGATAATCATGGTTAGTTTGGTTTGTTATAACTTGAAAGCAACAAACATTTATATTTTTAGTTTTTTAGTCAATTTTTTTTTTATATTTTTAGTTTTAATCAAAATCAAAATTTCATAAATAAAATTATCGTTTGTAATTTTTAAACGTTAGCGCAATAAAAAGAGCGGAAAGACGGGCACATGAGTGTCTGTCTTTTCGTTAGTAATAATAATAAAAGTTGTTATAGGAATAATATAACCTAATCTCTTATTTATTAAAGTTAACCCGAAAGCTAATGTTTGCCCTAATTTTAACCTAACCCTAATGATTAATTTTACTCTAATACCCCTGTTTAATTATTAACCTTATTTTTTCCTTCTCAACAAATCACACCTAATCTCTTGTTTTTTGAACAAAACAAATCTGTCCTATTTTTTTGAAATGTTCTCAATAGATCATACCTATTCTCTTTTTTTTTTGAACAAAACAAATCTACCATATTTTCCTTTTCACCTGCTTTATTTCTTCTGTTTATTTCAACACTTTGTTTCATGCTTTCCTCCATCTAACTCCTAAATCGAAAGCAACATCGCACATGTTATCCATTAACAAATTGGATAACCATATCTTAACAAATTGGCGACAATGTGAGTCAATGTGTTTTTTTATTTCTTCTTACTGCTTGGTATATTTACATGTTTCTATAACAGGCTGCTGCCATGTTAAAAATTGGTAAACAACAAGGAGCTCCCAACAATCCCAGATCATCTCTCAAATGAAGGAAAATATTTTGTTAGAATATGTCTACAACGTAATCGACGTGATCGCCTTTCAACGAGTGAATTATTGGACCACCCTTTTGTAAAAGGTGATGCACCTTTGGAAAGACCTATCATGGTTCCCGGAGCTTCATAACCTATTTTTAAAACTACACATGGAACAAAAGCTCTGGTGTGTAACCTATTTCCTACTTAAATCGTTTGAAACTCACTTCAGTTATGTTTATGTGGTTGTCTATGTTACCATTCAATGATACTTTGTTTGTCTTTCACTTTATGTGAATACAAACAATGTTTTGTGCATGTATGATTAAACAATTCTATAAAAATGTCTTATGAATATCAAACTGTTGCAATGCCTTACCTACACAATAGAACAAAATAGGGGACAGTCTGCTCTGCTATATGAAAATGTCATGTGAACTTTCTATTCTTCATGTTTTCATATTTCTCATGGTTGAGTTATGTATGTCGTGTGTATATTTTATAGGCTATTCATGCTCTTAGCAAAACTATATTTCTCATGGTTGAGTTATGTATGCTACTTAATATTTCA
>Ga0228711_1009048_pt1 | contig 13698 bp, 7 predicted proteins | sample MedpolnodulmetaG_2_FD_177996 | JGI IMG/M metagenome (GOLD analysis project Ga0228711, IMG submission 177996) | Root nodule microbial communities from Medicago polymorpha collected in Santa Monica, California, United States - brown nodules | ecosystem: Host-associated > Plants > Roots > Nodule...
CACCTAACCAAATCCCACAGATTTCAACGTAGCCAACTTAGTGGAGGGAAAATAAGTAGGGTTAAGTGGCTAATTACAACTAATGCTATACAATTAGAGGGAAAAATTAGGTCAAGTAGTAGCATTACCTAATAAGCATTTAGAGTAAGGGATTACAGCCACTATGAGAATGAGAGTTGCGCGCATAACTCTCTTCTATAGTTTTTGTTTGTTTTGAGGAGGCAAAATAGATATATTAATTAAGATCTAACCAAAGCATAAGAAATGTTAAGGATACAAAGTAAAAATTGCACCAATTTGATATGCAGCTTAAACTCTTATTTGAGAGATAAAACACATTTAGAACCAGAGACTCACTATATTCACTTTCTGCATTAACCTCTTATTTGAGGTATGCAGCTTAACTCATTCTTGTAGTTCTTATTTATTAGCACATAGCACATGAAATCATCCACTGTATTAACATGAGAATGCAAACTATCAACATAAGGGGTTGTGGCGGTTTCAACAGATCCATTTGCGTTCTTCCATCAACTTTTTTTTTTTTGGTTACTTGAGAAAAAGAAACAAAAGGAAAAGAGCTAAGTTATAATAAAGGACACTCCAACGATGTTAGATAACAAAGCCGAGGAGAGGTACTGCGGCGGCTTGTAGACCGTAACCAAGGTATCCATACGATTAGCTCCCAATTTTTCTAGAATATGTGCAAACCATTGCCCACACAAAGACTGTGATGGAGAGAAAAATTCCAATCTTTCTTCATGTAAGCTCTCATTATCTCCAACATATTGGCATAATGGTGAAAGCGAGAGTGCTCATTGATACTAACTGCCCCACGTGAAGAGAATCATAATAGCATATAAACTTCCGAAAGGCAGCTTTCCAGCACAACTTGAAACCAACAAGGAGAGCCTGAATCTCTACATGAAGGATATTTGACCAACCTATACTCGCATAAAATCCAAATTTGTTAGAATAATAGGTCTTGTCTTTCCATTCCTTTTGGTTAGTATATATACAATCAGAGTTTGACCAATCCTAATCAATATTGATCTTATAGATTTATGACTAATCAATGCTAATCAACTTACACTTAATTTACAATAATGATATTTTAAGACTTTTATATACCCCCGTAGTCGAAACTGGAGGTTGACGAATGTTGAGACTATCACGAAAGTCATGAAAGAGTTGCAATGGAACACCTTTGGTGAAGATGTCAGCAATTTGATAACGTGAAGAAACATGTAGAACTGTTATCTGTCCATGGGCCACCATTTCACGCACAAAATGAATGTCCATCTTGATGTGTTGGTGTGTTGATGTTGAACAGGGTTGCCAGAAAGGTAAACCCCACTCACATTATCACAATAGACCAAAGTAGCTGTTGTGATGGGGAAATGTAGTTCCAATAATAAATTTCTAATCCAACAAGATTCAGATACTACATTTGCGACTCTGCGGTATTCAGCTTCTGCACTAGACCGAGAAAGTGTGGGTTGGCGCTTAGCAGACCAAGAGATTAGATTATCACCAAGGTAGACACAGTAGGCAGAAGTGGATCTTCTAGTGTCTGCACAGCCAGCCCAATTTGCATCAGTGTAAGATACTAGTTTGCTGACAAAAGAGGATATAAATGAAGGCCGAAATCAAGAGTGTCGTGAATATACCGAATGATACGTTTCAAAGACGACATATGTTGTGTTTTAGGATCATGCATGAATAAGCATATTTGTTGAACAACATAGGAGATATCAGGTCTTGTGAATGTTAAGTATTGCAAAGCACCTGCAAGACTCTGATATTCCGTCGGGTCATGATATGAATTCCCAGAAGAAGCATTGAGTTTTGCCTTGGTATCAACTGGTGCAGGTGATGACTTGCAAGAGGACATGCCAGCACGTTCTACAATCTCCTCTGCATATTTCTTTTGGGATAAGAAAAGACCACTTGTATGTTTAGTGACAGATATTCCTAGAAAATAACTCAGAGGACCCAAATCATTCGTGGAAAACTCAACACTAAGTTTAGACATAATAGTGTTACGTAGAGAATGATGTCATCAACGTAAATGAGAATATAAGTTGTATCATTACCATGATGGTAAATGAATAAAGAATGATCAGAGATGTTGTGAGAGAAACGTGGCAACATAGTCAGTGAATCTTTGGTAGCAAGCACGAGGTGCTTGTTTGAGACATAAGGTGATTTTTTGATGAGACATACATGCTCAGGATGTTGGGAGTCACGAAAGCCATAAGGCTGGTGCATATATACTGTTTCATCAAGGTTTCCATGCAAGAAAGCGTTCTTGACATCTAGTTGATGAAGACACCACGAATTAGATAAAGCAATGCTCAGAATGTTTCACCACAATCAATACCAAATTGTTGATTTGCACCATTACCTACAGGACGAGCTTTGTAACACTCAAATGAACCATCAGATTTCTTCTTGTGCCTAGTTTCTTCTTGTGCTTGAACCATCAGATTTTTATTCTAATAATGTCTCTCACTAATTAATATTAAAAATATTGGTGATATTTATTATCCAAGAAATTGAGATAATTTTTATAACAAAACAAATTATATTTTAGTTGAAAACGAGCCTACGAAATTAATCTTAATCTTGTCTTTCTAAGGTTCCAAAAAAATAAATTATATCAATATTGTAATGTCAAATTTCTTGAATTGATTGAAAGAATTGCAAAATTGAATTTGATATTGCAAGATCATGCGAAACACATTCATGATCATTTCGTAGGTGCTATTGTTCTCTTCTATGGTATTTTTTTTTGTGTCTATGAAGTATTTGATTTATTTCTAGATGTTTCTTAAAAAAAGTTATTTGGTAGTGAAAATCAGGGTAAAAAAACAAAATAAAGAGCTAATAAAATCACAACAATGAGTTAAAAAAATTTATGACGTATTATATAAGGGACCCTTTTATCATATTATGCCTAGGGCCTGTAAAACTCTAGGAACGACCCTGCAAAACACCATAGTTAACAACACTTTTCAAACTGTAGAATCTTTCTCAGTTGCGCCGTTTCACCATTTCTCCAGTTTGTCCCTCCACCTGCCTCGTCTTTTCTCACAATTTTTTTACACATTTTCCTCAGCATTCATGTTCAATGCAACTTAGATCTGAAAGAACTACCAACAATTTTTGCCACTCATTCTTAATCTCTTTTCTTCCACATAAACAACCATCATCTTCCTCACATTAATACATAATAAAAGATTTAAACTTTTAGGTACAATTCTTTTTCCTGATCTTGAAGCGTACTTGACAATAACTGTGATATCCCTAACAACAAAAACAATTAACTTTTAGGAGTTGAATGGTTTTAGGAGTTATGCCCTTCAATACATTTTTCCTTTGATCTAGTTGGTTGGAGGAATTTTATGAGCATCTAATATTCAAATTTGCTTATCCTTAAGTATATAATCAATGTTGCTTACTTATGTGGAATTCATAAAAAATAGATCATATGTTGCTTACTTATGAAATATTTTTAACCACAAGATTCATCATTCATCTAATTAAACGGATGAGATTTGGTGTAAGTCTTTTGACTTACACCTGGTGTCAACGGATCCTCACTCTATATCTATATATATATGGGATTTGATTGAAATCATCCACTGTTACACTCGGGGAACTGAGGCATAGGAACATGAGAATGCAAGCTATCGACACAAGGGGTTGTGGTGGTTTCAACAAATCCATTTGCATTCTTCCATCAACCTTTTCTTTTTGGTTACAAGTCCTAATAAAGGACACTCCAACAATGTTAACTAACAAAGACGAGGAGAGGAACTGCGGCAGCTCGTAGACCGTAACCAAGGTATCTATACAAGTAACTCCCAAGCATTGCCCTCACGAAGAGTCTGATGGAGAGAAAAATTCCAATCTTTCTTCATGTAAACTCTGATAATCTCCAACATATAGGCATAATGGTGAAAGTAATGAGTGCTCAATGATACTAACTGCACCACGTGAAGAGAATCATAATAGCATATAAACTTCCGAAAGCGGGCTTTCCAGCACAACTTGAGACCAACAAGGAGAGACTGAATCTCTACATGAAGGATATTTGACCAACCTATACTCGCATAAAATCCAAATTGAAAAGCTTTGTCATAATCCCGATCAAGTCCTCCAAATCCTGCAGTCCCTGGATGAGTTTGAAAAGACCAAATCAGCCTAGTAAATGCCACGCTAGAAGCAATAACTACATTGCAGTATCATTCTCTTTAAACAAACAATAGAAACTTAGATAAGGAACCCAAAAAAAAAGGTACATAACCCTGACCTGCACAATAGCAATACAAGAAACAATAATTGTAAATCAAACCAGCTAACTACTTGCAGAGCTTTGAAAACCTTTGTGAATACCTGCAATCTTTGTACAGGTTTCGGACCAGAATACATGTTGGCAAATTCCTATCACAGCCTCCGTAACAGCCACCATAATGGCCCCAAGGACTTTGCTTTCGCTTTTAGTGATAGCAGGAAAGTGGCAGTAGTACAGAGGCATCAACTTTGCATTTTCACCAAATCATGCATTCATCAGAAGATCCAATTTCTTTTCCAACGGCAACATAAGATTCATGTAATCACCCACGCTGCTGTTGTGATTCTTTACATCTGCACCCATTGTTCAACTATCAATAGGCATCTCAAATACAATATACATTCTTGAGGCATTTTCATGTATTGACTTGTAAAGGGCGTTTTATGTCTTTCACTGATCATGCTAAATTTATTTTTCCCTCTCAATATGTTTTCATTAAGACCTCTTGGAACACCGTTGCAATTAGTCTATAACTCTTCAGTTATTTGTAAAACCTTTGAAAAGTATGAAATAGGATAGTTACTATAAAGGAGACTAGAAACAATTTGGTTAGAAACAAAAACCGCAGATAACGGTGCTCCCACAAAACATAATTTCTTGTGACATCAACTATTCGGATACTTGCATATATACTTAAGACGGATTAACAAAACCAGGAAAACTGCTTTGGAGGTATCCAAGGATATGCTTCTTTAAAAGAACGATCCCTACCAGCTAAAAGTCTAAAACTGAACCAAAAGCATTTAGATACATATTCAGCTATTGAAGTCCTTATTCCTTGTTTTCAAATGACTTCAAATTCATTTACGAAGTTAGATTATGAAGAAACATTCACCTCCAAACAGAATTTGGTTGATCATAAATTTTTTTGATTCATTTGTTTCTTATCCGCTAAAATTTAGCAGTGATTGAAAAAAATTGAACCACGCAAAGTAGTTCACTTGGAAATGGGAAGAAAAATAAAGTCATGTCAGAACTTGAAAAACTAACAAGTAAACAACATATGACTTCAACCAAAAACTACGGTGATAGTGACATCACTGCATAGTTTGTCTTCTTTTATGATGTGTAAATATAGAGCGATAGGAAAGACTAGATGGTTTTCATTTAAAATAATATTCAATCATATATTTGCCTATATCTTTATGCAATTGAATTTTGATGAATGGGCATGGCAAACCCGTTTAATTGAAATTAAATTCTATTACTTGAGCTGCTTACGAGCGAATGCTTCAACACTTGTTTCCATGAATGTGTGTAACTAATCGCCAGTTAAGGCCCTTGGCAACATTGAAACTGCTCCGACCAAGGCCATATTTTGCGTCGAAGTTGGGGCATGTCAAAGGTCACCAGTGCCAAAGGTAACCTTGTTATTTTAATGTCAGTTTCCTAGTTGCTGGGAGGCCCATCATACGTGCTGAAGGATTATCAGGAAGAAAATTACATCGACGTAGAAACTTAATGTCAAGTGCGAACACACAGGATTAGGTTAAGAAAATCAATTAATGCTACTGTACGATACAAGTTCAGCAAAACATCTGCTTATCGCAATTGTAATTATCATTTATTCATAATTTCACTACGTTACAGTGCTATAACACTACTATATTTACATATTGAATAGCATATCGCAGAACAATTTTTATTTGTTCAAATTCCACTACGTTATAGCGTCACTTTAGCCGCTATTTGACAATGCTCAATGCTGATCTACTAATCATGATAATTTGTCAACTTGGATTGTAAAATGTGTCTTTATTGGGTATTCCAGAGTCTAGAAGGGATATCAATGTAATCATCTTATTATACATTTTTTATATATGTTTGCGAATGTTCCAAACTTTGAGGAAACATCATTCTTTGTGCCTACCACTAAAAAAAATAAAAAATAAGTCCTTGGTTTGTTTTGCAGATAAACTTAAGTGGTCCAAATAGATAAAGAATAGCTCATCATACTCACCTGCGAAAATTTATCAACTTCTCAGCTCCAAGTTTCTCATTGGGCCCTCCACGCATCAGTACCAGCTTACATTCTGAAAGAACACCCTCACTAATTATGCCAGTCTTCCCACATAGGACTCTACCAAATTCCAGATGGATTGGATATTGAAGTTCAGGCCTGATCTAGCGAAAAAATTGAGGAAAGCTTTTGTCAATTCATTTGACTCAGATAAAAACCAGAATAGATTATAAAAACTACATACAATGCAAATATTGAATTTTCATAGTTAACTAAAACGCCATATAACTTTAGGTTATTAAAGTTAATTCATAGGAAGGACAAAAATATGCAGAAGTTAAAAAAAAATGCAAAGCAGGTGGCAAAAAAAAAACGATAACTCACTTATGCAATCACAAAGTCAAAGTTTCCCTTAAATTGCTGTCTCCGCTCACTTTCGAGAATAGCCAAAAATTTCTCCGTTAGACCATTACTAATTACTGATACAAAGGCTACCAAAGTTGTTGTATCAAAATTTAACAGATCTCTCCTACCAAAAAGATTACTAATTACTGATACAAAGGCTATGAAGTTTGTATCTGTAAAGTTCTATAAACAATTTAAATCAAAATTCAAGATAAAATCCACATCTAAAACTACAAAATCAGCAATTGTGCAGCAAATAGAATCATGCCTCTTACAAGTATTCAAGATCTAAAATCTAAGTTCTGTTCCTCGTAACAACTTCATGACCTACTTAGTTACTCGTTACACAGAAATATAAGTGACATGCTTGTGCTTGTTGTGTGTGTACAACGCAGGTCTAAAATACTTAAGCTTAGTAAAATTAGAATCATTATGCAGCAGCACGAGTATTCAAAGGAAACACTTCTAAGTCACTTGTTTATGTGACAATAAATCACTTTATTACAGAACCACTTTAAGCTATTTGCAACAAATCAACAAGTGATTATTTTGCATTGAAAAAAAGAATGCAAGTTTGCTCAGGACATACATCATATGTGGATACTGAAAAATTTCATCTGATAAAGTGAGAGTTCATGGTGATGGAAGGTTATAGAGATGTGAGTTCTATTCTGTATAACGCAGATGGTCCTGGCTTATATTTTAGATCTGTTGAAATTTGAAACTACTAATGGTTCCGAGTCAATGACAGAAATAACTTTTCCTTGACTCCTCTCTCTTCTAGTCATGCCACACTGCACTCTGCAGTGTTGGCCATAGTTTACTGTTACTGCACTCTGCTAGTGATAGCTTCAACTACCATCTATAAAATATGATTGGTGCACAATTTATCAGATTGAAAATAACACAATTCAAATTCTTTAATTTTCTCCTTTTCTCTCAAATTCTCTCTACTCTGAAACTTACTTTTTTACATGTCTCATGCATACAGAACTAATAGATGTATATGAAAAGTGTAGAACTTAGAGATTCTTAATGTGGTACGCTAAATAATTATTATTCAGCGTCTGCCTATCAATTTGGGATATCTCTTACCAGATTTCAGTCTCTTCACCAATGGTCGATGCATCATCAGATTCCACGCATATTCTCCTTTTCTATTGAAGTGGTTTTTCTATAATCTAGAGTAGCAAGAAATTAACTATTGAGAATAAGAAATTGGCTAAATCAAGAGTAGCACAGTTTGTAAAATCCCAAGACAACGATAAAAATTATATTCTACCACTTCCCCTCAAGCTAAAACTTCTCAGTTTCTGAAGTATAAACACACTAAACAGAAACAACAATAACAAAATTCTGTATCTCATTAGGTGAGGCAAAAACAAAATCAAAATAATGTCATAAAGTTGAAATGTAAATTCAAAATAACAATTTGTAACAAGAGAACCATCTTACCTAATTACACTCTTATAGTACACCGCTCGCAATCATTTCACGAAGTTTCCATGCCTTATCCTTTTCACCTTTAGCAAGAAGAGAACTGATAATTGTTTGATAAGTTACAGTGTCTGGAATGCAACTGTTGTCTCTCATTTTTGACAGCAACATCAAAGCTTCATCAAACAAGCCCTCTTTACAAAACTCACGGATCATAACGGTATATGTATATACATTAAGATTAAGATTGTAGCTATTGACCAAAAGATCTTTAAAAACTTTCCATGCATCCTCTAGTCTTCCATTTTTACACAATCCGTCAATAAAAATAGTGTATGTGTACACATTTGGTTGAATACCCTTGTCTTTAAATTCTTTAAATAATTCAATTGCTTCTTCAACCTTATGTTTTTTCAATAAAGCATCCAATATACAACTGTAAGTAAATATATTTGGTGGTTGACCTCTATCATGCATCTCATCGACGAGCTTCAAAGCATTTGCAATTCTCTCCGATTTGCACAAACCATCAACAAGGGAACTGTAAGTTACCACATCAGGAAATATTTGTTTGGACTGCATTTCTTCAAAGAGTTTCCAGGCTTCATCCACCGTTGTATTCTTACGAAATTCATTAATCATGATAGTGTAGCTATGAGCGACAAGAGCCACTCCTCTTTGAGTCATACCTTTGAATATACTCTTTGCCTCGTTCACTTCATTAACTAGACAATATCCATACATTAAACAGCTATAAGTGATAACATTAGGTGTCACATCTTTTTCCATCATCACATCAAGCACATATTTAGCTTCTTTAATCATCCCTTCCTTACAAAAAGCATCAACCAATATAGTAAAAGTATACACGTTTGGGTTAACCTTTCCCAATATCATTTTATCAAACAAACCAACTGCTTCTTTCAATTTACCAACAATGCAAAAGCCACGAATTAAAGTACTATAAGTGACAACATTAAGTTTAACTCCTCCTTTCATCATCACAGCTAACACTGCTTTAGCATCTTTCACCTTTCCTTCCTTACAAAAACCATCAACCAATATATTAAAGGTATACACAGTTGGGTTGATGTTTTCCGATACCATTATCTTAAACAAACTAATTGCATCTTTCAATTGTCCAACGATGCAAAGGCCATGAAGTAGAGTATTGTAAGTGATAACATTAGGAGAAATTCTCTTAGCAAGCATTTCAGAATATAAATCAAAAGCATTGTTAAAAAGTTTATCTTTACACATTCTATCAATAAGCACATTGTACATTACTACATGAGGCTGAACCAATTGACCATCAACCTGTCTCAACAGTTGTAGGGCTTCTCTTGTCTCTCCAACTTTACATAATTTGTTAATCAATGTACCATAACTAACTTGGTCCAACTGAAATCCCAAACCTACCACCTTATCATAAAAGCGCAATAGCTCATCATTCTCACCTTTAAGACAATATCCATTTATAAGTGTATTGAAGGTAACAACATCTGGATGATAACCAATCTTGATAATCTTCGTCAATACTGAAAAAGCAAAAGTCATATGACCTAAGTGGCTGTAACAATTCAACAAGATGTTGAAAGTGACTAAGTTAGGTTTAACTCCACCAATTAATTCCATTTTTCGACAAAGCAAAACAACGGTGGGATAATGGTTGGATTTAACAAGGGAAGCTAAAATCTTGTTAAACTGAAAGATGGGTGGCGTGGGATGCATATGGAGCATACGGTTGAATAAGGAAGAAGCATTGTCGCGATCAATATTATCAATTTGAGGGAATAGGGTTGAAGTTGAGTAGAAGGAGCAGCAAAAACAAGGAAGGAGGTTTTTGTGAAAGAAAATAGGAACAACATACTTCATGAAACTTGTAGAAGAAGAAAAGATTGTTGTAGTCATTGCGTGCAGTGAATGAAACCCTTGAGATTGTAATCAAACATAGAATCGCTCCAAAACAGATTGGAAAGCACAAAGATGAATGAATCCTTGGAATCCACGGAGAATGGAAATAGGCAGGCAGCACTAAGATGTGCTACGAGCCTATGACCATGGATGGGGGTTTTCGAATGACTAGGACAGTGTCGTGTCTATGAAATTGAAGGCCCGGCTCTCATAGTAAAAGTGGACCCGTAGGAGACACAGGGGAAGATTGAAAAAAATGTAGAACCTGAAATTTATGACTGTTCTTGAGAAATTCCGCAGCGATGAAGTTGAACCCATAAATAAAATTAAGAGATAATTAGTAATTAGCAAAAATAATAAATGCATATAGGATTAAATGCATTGAGTGAAATTTCACAATTTTAAACTAACAGTAAAATTAGACACACCATATGATATGATAAATAAATAAAAAATCAACAAAATTAGCAACAAAATTTCAAACCAACAAGATTATATTGAAATTTCAAGATTTGCAATAACAGTGAAATTAGCAAACAATAATAAGTAATTAGCAATTAAATAAGAAGAAAGAATGAGCAATTTTTAAACTAACCTTCAATTTCGTTTTCCCCTTTTGTTTCCGTTTTCCCCCTTCTGTTGGTTTGGTTGTGACGAGTGAGGCGGCGCGCGGCAGTGGTGGGAGGGGGCGCGGCGGAGAGTGTTGGTATTTGCTTTTACGTAAATTGTACTCTTTGAAATTTTGAATTTTTTTTACGTTAGAATATTTCTTTCTTTTTTAGGAATTATAGAATATTTTATCTTTCAAAAATGTTTAGAATACTATAAAATATCTCAGGTAAAAGTTTAACTTTTGAAAAAAGATATTAAATGTGAATTTTAAGCATTTATCACTTAAAAAATTATGTTAAATTCATATTTTTTTTCAAAAGAAAAAAATTATGAGAGATATTGTTATAATATTTTATATAGGGTTAAATATGTTTTTTTTTCCTATAAATATGTCACTTTTTCAATTTAGTTTCTCTACAAAAATTCTTCAATTTTTAGTCCCCAAAAGTTTTTCATCTTCACTTTTGGTCCTTACTTTAAAGTAAACTCGTGTGTAAAATTCATATTTTTGAATAAAATTTTGTAGAAAAATTGATAATATTATAAAAATCTCTCTCAAAAAAATTAGAAATTTTTAACAAAACATAAATTAAATATGAATTTTTATATTTTCGGGCAGTTAAAAATTCATATTTAATTTATGATTTGTGAAAAATTCTAATTTTTTTTGGAGAGATTTTTATAATATTCTACACATTTCTGCACAATTTCATTAAATAAAATACAAAAATTGACTTAAAAATAAGGACCAAAAGTAATGATTGAAAATTTTATAAACACTAAAAGTTGAAGGAAAATTTTAGAGGGACTAAAACGAAAAGTTTGTATATTTAAAAGGACCAAAAACATATTTAACCCTATTTTATATATCTTTGTAAAAAATATCATTAAAAAATATGAAGGGTACATTAAATTGACTTAAAAGTATTGATCAAAAGTCGTGACAGAAAAAAAATTTGGATACAAACTTATCGGAATTTTTTAGACATACTCAAAACAGAATATTAAATATTTTTAGAGATCAAAAACTTATTTAACCCTAAAATATATTGGTAAAATTAAGTAATTTTTTCACTTATCAACTACATTAACCTAGTTTAGATAAAAGAATATGTAACCTTTAACACTGCATGGCTTTAGATACAGTTGAAAACTTACTTTATTTTAAGGGTATTTTGATCTTATCAAGGTGTAACCAACATTTTTTGTGATGTGACTTGAAATTGTCTTATTCAAATTGTCCTGAAATTTGTTGCCCTCTTTTTTGAAGTTATAATTAATTTCATCGGTTACAACTTCATATGTTACGCATTATACTTACCTCGATGGGGTCAATGGATGATCATAAAGCCTCATAATCTAAGAAAATGGCCTCGGGTGGATTTTTGGAAGGGGTGTTATCCTAAAATCAACTCAAATGGTGAAATCTACATCATATTTTGTTGCAGTTGTCCTGTGATCGACGATCCCACGACCCCCCTTGAAAGAAGAGTTACAACATTTGATATAAATTAACTAACATCTTTATATTTTTGTTATCATGTTACTAATACAAAATCTTCACCTTTATTTAATAGTGATTAATCTTTATCAGGTAACATGTAAGACATACATGACGAGTTCTTCCGTCTCAACTTGGATTATCTTCTTCAGGCCAAACTATCATCTTTTCTTAATTTTGAGAAACTAAATTATAATTTACGTAACCGAAATGTTTAATATGGTCACGTTAAGTAACACATTAAACCCCTCTTGCTCCAATATTTACATGGATACGTGGTGCCCACGTTTGACTTCATTTTTTTAGTTTTGTGACATTTTTCCATGGCTTATAGCCACATGTGCGCAACTCTCTTAGAACGTGCTTTCATGCTCTTAGCTTTCTTCGGTTAGCATTGTTATAAACATGGATCACGATTAAACTGTCCAATTATCAAGTTCTACTGAATATTGACTAATTCTAATACTTCAACGACCTTTGTAGACATTTTAGTAGACCTACACCTACCTGATAAAGATCTAACTAATTCTAATTGGTCGCATTCACACTCGTCTAATCTTCAATAGATTGAAGGTTTAATTACACTTTTGAAGGTTTAATTACACTTTTGGTCCTCGTCCCTAAACTATCATGTTTTTTGCAGTTTTAGTAATACCTCCTATTTTCAACTCCAGAAACGCAGAGAAATGACTGTTTTAGACCTACCCCCTATGTTCAACCATGAAATAAACAAGGAATAAAACATGTGGGTACAAGGAATCCACTTTATTCAGCACACTAACAAAAAAAACTCTAATTTGAAACATATCTTAGAAATTAGGGTTTTTTTTTGTTAGTGTGCTGAATAAAGTGGATTCATTGTACCCACATGTTTTATTCCTTGTTTATTTCATGGTTGAGCATAGGGGGTAGGTCTAAAACCGTCATTTCTCTGCGTTTCTGGAGTTGAAAATAGGAGGTAGGACTAAAACTGCAAATAAACATGATAGTTTAGAGACGATTTTGTTCGATTTGAAATAGGTAGGACCATTTTCGTGAGTTGGTCAAAATGTGAGGATCAAAAGTGTAATTAAGCCTAAATTAAAAGGAGTTCGCCTGACTCTAAATTGCATGTCTCCCGATTTTGGCTAACAAGTTATTTAGTTTTAGATTTAACAACAGTTAAATCTACTTATTTACAACTTGTTTCCACTATGTTACCACAACCTGGTAGATATCATTTGGAATATAGCTTGTTCTGCAATATATGTAGAAGACTTTGCCTCCATCAAACGTTTGTACCTTCTTGTGGAAGCTTGTCCTAAATAAAATTGACTAATACCTCAAATTCGTCCTTGAATTTTAACGAATTGGCCAAATTCGTCCCTGAATTTTGCGAAATAGCTATTTAGTCCCTGAATTTTACAGGCGTCCATCAAAATGGTCCCTCCGTCCAAAAGCTCCGTTAGTGGTGATGACGTGTCCTCTTGCATGCTGTGTTGTCTTGTACACGTGTCAACAAGGCAGCCA